>VOFJ01002752.1_pt1 | contig 99488 bp, 98 predicted proteins | sample 5384081 | NCBI WGS metagenome assembly VOFJ01 (sample SAMN12384729, study PRJNA508395) | human gut metagenome | isolation source: healthy gut I | host: Homo sapiens | reverse complement strand
ATAGTGTATAACCGGACATAAACCTCTTTCTGATGCCAAAGCTGATACATTTCCTCAAAGGTGTACTGCTGCCCTTCTTCCAGAAGCGTAAAAAGCTGTCGCTGCGGTTCACAGAATCGCTGGCTTTCAAATTCTTCAGCGTCAGGGAATTGATGTTGCAGTGCTCACAAAAACCCGTCTCAAACAAAAGAGCATATCGCCCCAAGGACAGGAACACTTCACTGTTCTGATCCACCAAATCCAAAAATGCTTTTTTCTATGCTCCACCGCATAAATGAGAATTGAAAACTGGAATTGCCGGACAGCATTAAAATCCAGATGGAGCCTGCCGGCATACAGAGCATTCAGATAACTCAGTTGGTTGCATAAAATTTCTTCCCTCCGTTCCTTGCTCAAAGGATGTGGCTGGGAGATAAACCAGTTGAGGTCATATTGTCCGGCATGGTTGTCCAGCCAGAGGTCAAAAAAAGCAGACAAATCCTCTGCGTCATATTCAAATACAGCCAACAGCCGGCGGAATTTTCCCACATCGGTCATTTTCATCCACCGGAGATCTTTCAGGCGTTCTACTGACAGAAACAGCCGCACACCATACCGATAGAGCAAGATGCAGACTCTCTGGAGCGGACGATTCTGTTCCAACAGTTCCAGAGCTTTCCGTTCATTTTGATGCCAGCAAAACAGATACGAACCAAGAAACGACTGCCGTATCATATCCCGCTGGTGCTCCGTCAGCATGGAAAGTCCCTTCCACTCCGCAATGGGAAAAGTCTGCAGGTTATCCAATATGACCTGCTCCTCTTCTTCATACATCACAAAGGGAAAATAGTATTTCAGGTATTCAAACCGCAGGGAAGGCAACAGTTCCAATTTCATGACTGCCAGCACCTGCTCTTGGGGATACGCTGTCAGTTTCTCTCCATACCCGTCTGCCGACTCTAAGACTGAAGCAATTTCTTCATCGCCAATCTCCTGCCTGCACAACACACCATAGAGCGCTGCAAAGTTCGGCACCCGAATCAGTTCTTCCTGTATCCGCTTTGTCTTTCGGATGTGCAGCCGTTCCTGTAATTGAAGTGTCTCCACCTGTCCACATGCCTGCGCTATGGCATCCTCTGAAAAGCTGCCTGTAAGCGCCGGGAGCAATCCGTCATCTTTCATTCTGGTCAATAGGGTCAGATGTTTTAATGTATTTCTCATGCTGCTTTCACCTCCGATCAGTGTCAGTACCATATTCAAAATCTCATGCCTTGGCCGGGGTTCAGACTTTACCAGTTCACCACACAGTTCAAAAAAGGCATGTGCGCCTTTGGCTTCCATCGTCCGTACACAACCGACAGGCCATTCCACCAGCTTGTCAAACGCCATATTCAGCACCTCGTTCTTCTCGTCCTGATGATAATATCCTCCAATGAATTTAACCAGAGATTCGGCGCTGCCGTTATAAAGTTGCAACAGCTTTTCCCGTTTTTCTATGATCCGCTTTTCCTTCTCCAGCCGTTTTTCCTGCTCTTTTTTCTCCACTTCGACTCTGCGTTCATCCTCCAGTTCTTCCTTGGAATAGAATGTTTCCTTCAGCCGATTGATTTCATAGCCGTTATACTCGCTGTGGAGCAAAAACTGCCGCAACACCGCTGCCAGCGCTTTTTATCATAAAGGCGTTGGATCTCCGGTGCTTTTAAGGCACTTAAAACGAAGTCCTCATATTTTTTCCGGCTCAGTCTGGAAAACTGAACGCTCCACCCAGTCATAGAGCTGCCGATGCTGCTCTGCAGATAGGAATGGACGGCTGATGTATGTTTTATATTCCCTTCTGCTGTAATACCCCTCACTCCTGACAAAGCATTCGTGAAAGTAAAACCGCTCGCCAAAAATCGTTTGAAGTTGGGAAAAAGTGTACTCAGCCAGTAGCCTCTCTACAAACCGGAAACACCTCCAACTTGAAATTCTCAGGGCATACTCCCGCAGCAGTTTCAGTTGTGGCGCATCTCCACCATCTTGCCGATGCTGCTTGAAAAAACTCCCATAGATTGATTTCCTTCTTTTCCACCAGAAAGGCAAATACCCGCCTACCGTTCGTATGCCAACTTCTGAAATATTCTCCATAGTCAGCTCCGGTCAGTTCCTGATATCTGGAAAGCCACTGTTTCAAAGGGATCCTCTGCCTGGAATGCAGCATCTGCAGGGTAAACAACTCCATATAGTTTATCCCGCTCCAGTTCCTTCGCCAGATCATCGTACTGAGGATCAAACACATCAAATCGGTACGGAAAATCCTTCTGTATCGTTTGATTCATCCATAACAGTGTTTTCGGTGCTGTGGGGTTCAAACCATATTGAACCGCTTCCCAGAGTCCCTGAAATCCTTCGTACTTGACCGTAAAGCTGTTATAGAACCGAAACAGCCAGCCAAGATACTCATAAAATTCTTCCGAAAGATCCTTTGGAGCATTCAGAAGCATCCGCCCACACGCTGTTGCGATTTTCTCGGCAGTGATGCTCTTGGAACTCAACCGGTCCGGCAGCCTGTCCGCCCATACAGCGAGAGAATTTGCCAAAATGATTTCATCGCAGCGATACCCTGCTTTAGTCAAAACCGAAAATTCGCGGCTGTCGGGCTTCATATTCATATACGGCAGTTTCATTAGCGTGCGCAGCACCAGGTCGGCTTTCCCGCGGTATTTCTTTGCCTGCTCTGCATAGAACCGGATGAACCATTCCAGCACACCAAAATCATATACCAGTGAAAGTGTCCGATTTTGTGTGAATAGATGACTGAGTTGGGTATGTATTACCTCATAGCCATGTTCCCTATCATCAAACAACGACAGTACAAACAAAGCCTCCTCCGTTCTGACATATACCTTTGCCGCCAGCTCATCCAGCAAGTCATGCCGCCGGGCAGCGTCCGTTTCCAAAAGATACAGAGCGCCCTGCAGGTACACATCTTCTCCGGCAGACCGCCGCAATTTCTGGAGGAATGCTCCCCGCTGATTGCCCACAAACATATTGTCAGACTGGATCGCACAGGTATTTCCCAGCGCCAGGGCCAGAGCGCGGAGAACTCGGACATCATTGCCCAGTTTTTCCTCAAACCGCTCCAACACCTCGCCAGGATAACGCAGATGATATGGTTCAAAATAGCCGGACACATCCGTTTCCACCTGCCATATCTGCATCGCCCTTGTTTGTCGGTAAGTCCTTTTCTCGCCGTATCGTCCTGAGAAGTCTGTACTACCAATTCGGCAAAGGCATGGTAAAGCTCCAAATCAATAGCCCTCTGATATACCCGGTAAACCGGTATCCTGTCGATATGCATTAAAATTCCTCCTACTTGAAATCTTCCATAAAAGATATGGGGAGAGAGCCGCAACATGGCTCTCTCCCCCATTGATCAACTGACAGCATACCGATGGTATGCTATATTTTCTTACTCAGCACCAGCCATACTGAAAACCTCCGCAGGCGACAGCACTGTAACGCCCAAATCCCTGGCCTTGGATAACTTGCTGCCGGCATTTTCGCCGCAGACCAGATAATCCGTCTTCTTGGACACCGAGCTGCCGGCATGGGCGCCCAGTGATTCGATCAGGTCATTGATTCCGTCCCGGGTGTAGGGTTCCACCTTGCCGGTAACTACGATAGTCTTTCCCTACAAAGGGATTATCCTGCACCCTGTCTTCGCTGTGTTCTGCCACAGCAGGCTTTTTTGAATACTCATCATAGTCTGTAACTCCTCCCAAATACAAAAATTATCTTCTACACAGAACCAGTCGTGGATATTGTTATGCAATATCTCCCCGAAATCCGGAAGCTGCCGGAAATCATAGCCGCCATAGACCGCATCCCGAAACTCATCCAAATCATAGTGGAACACACGACCCAATACCTTGCTGGCAGTGTTGCCGATCATAGGGATGTCCATAGAAATCAGATACCGTTCAAAGGTGGTATTCCGGCTCTGCTGGATAGCGTCCCAAAGGCGCTGCCAGGACTTTTCACCAAATCCATCCATGCGGACGATTTCAGCCCGGTAACGATCCAGACGGTAAATATCCAGATAACTATGGATAAATCCCTGACCAATGAATTTTTCCAGTGTAGCCTCCGACAGCCCTTCAATGTCCATCGCCTTCTGGCTGACAAAATGGACGAACTTTTTCAGCCGGCGGGTCTCGCAGTCAGGGTTATCGCAGTACAGCGTCTTGATGATGCGATTCTCGCCATTTTCGCCCTTTCCACTTGATTCATGGATGCGGGTCGGCTGTCCACAGCAGGGACAAACATGGGGAATCGTATCCACCATAGAGAAGCCGCCTCTGTCCAGATTTTCCTCCACGTGGGGGATAATCATATTTCGCTTGCTTACCAGAATCCGGTTTCCAGCCATCAGTTCCAGATCCTCAATAAAGGACAGGTTGTGCAGACTGGCCCTGCTGACCTCACAGCCATCGATTTCCACCGGCGTAAACACTGCTACCGGAGCAATCTCTCCGGTTCTGCCCGGTGTCCATTCGATGTACTGCAGCAGGCTCTCATGCAGGTCATCTTCAAACTTATAGGCCAGACCGTCCTTATAGTGATGTCCGGTGCGGCCGCAGCTCTGGGCATAGGCGATGTCGTTAAACGAAACCACGATACCGTCAATGGGGATATCTTCGTCAGTGGCATATTGCCGCAGCTGATAGATACCGGCTTCCACATTTTCCAGCGTCAGTTTCTGCTTTGTGACCAGATACTTACAGGGCTGGAACCCCAACGCACGCAATTCCCGTAGCTTACCTGATTTCCGGGTCAGGTGCGGAAAGCCCTCCAGCACACCAAACGGCATGAAAACCAGCCGACGCTCCCGGCATGTCTTGGCATCCATCAGACGGATGGAACCAGCAGCCAGATTGCGGCCGTTTTTATAGGGCTTACCGCTGCTGTCCTGCAGGCTGGTCTTCAGTTCCTCAAAATCACTGGGTCTGATAAAGCCCTCACCCGTCACAACCAGTCTCTCTTTGTAGGTGATGTGGGAAGGGATACCGCTGATGACTCGGGTGTTATGGGTAATGATCTCCCCTTCGTCACCATCGCCACGGGTAGCCGCCTCCAGAAGTTCTCCATTCTCATAGGTCAACTTTACAGTCAAGCCATCCAGTTTGAGCATCAGCATCACCTGCTGCTCACCCATGAAATTCAGAAGATCCATACTGCTCTTAGTCTTTATCCAAAGACAGCAGCGGGATCTCATGTCTGGTTTTCTCCAGCCTGCTCACCGCAGGATAGCCTACTGTCTGGGTTGGCGAATTTGCCATTTGGATTCCCGTTTCCTGTTCCAGCTCTTTCAACTCGTCAAAGAGTCTGTCATAGACCTCATCTGACACGCTGGGAGCGTTGCGGTTATAATACTCATCCCGATAGCGGTTGAGCCGGTCATTCAATTCCCTCTGCTTTTCAAAAATATTCCGTTCCATTATGCTGCCTCCTTTTCAAGTACCCGGAAGGACATAACCAGTTCTTCTTCCGTATGCTTCTGTTCACTGTCGAAAACACTGCAAACACCGTCTGCAAACTGCCAGTGGGCGGCTCTGCCCCACCAAAGGATCGGGCCGCGGCCGCCGTTGCCTCTGTTGGCAGACGCATCCGGCTGATTCGCTACGGTACTATAAAAGCCCTGCGTGTTTACCAGCGTAATGTTCCGTATCTGCCCAATACACTCCGGCCGGCAGTGATCCAATATCTCCAACTGCGTCCCTTCCCGAAGTGTCCTGCGCAGCTGATTCAGATTTTTGATCATGCGATTTTCTCCTTTCCCCGCCCCACAGGGCAATCCTGCTGTGCGGTATGAAGCCCATTTCTGCCGGCTGCATACCTGCCAAAATTCAATTCATGGACAATACGCTGAATGGTGTCATCATCATTCCACGCTGCGTGAAGCGTATTCCGCTCTGGCCCGGCTCCCACATGGACACATACCTTTTCACTGCCAACCTGCAGCAGCACATCCTGTCGCCTGGCGCAAACCACTGCCAGATTTCCAATTTGTTTCATGCTCTGCTCCTTCCTTCTTCATCAATAACCGGACGCCCTCAAGGACGCCCGGCCATTCTCATTTTGTCACGCTGCAGCAGCCAATACCGGAGACTGGATGCTATCCATGTTTTCCATCAGGTCTGCCATCAGCACATCCGCCAAAAGCCTTCCTGCCAAATGGCCGGTATGGATGATGACCCGATCCTTCTTCAACTGGATAAACTCCTTCTCACGAAGGACACGGCTCTCTGCAGCCAGCGCCTTGTCGCTTTCTGTCAGCCTGGCGGTAATCACCCGCTGCCACTTCTGCAGAAACTCGGTCGCCTGCTCAATGTCCTTCTTCTGCCGATCATATTCCGTCCGTTTCTGCCTCACTGTTCCATCCGGCTCCACTTCCAGCGTGTAATAGGCATGGAAAGGATCAGCCGTTTTACGCAGAAACACCACAAAAAGCTTTCTCGCCGCTCAATCCGGTCCCAGTAGCGGTCACTGCTGCCTGCACAGTGATGGAGCGCACGCCCCTCGGTAATAATGTCCAGAATACCGTCTGGCACCACTACCATGTAATCCGCATCGGCGTACTCATATTTCGATTTGATTTCCTGACAGATGGCATTAACATGGGGGAATTTCTCCTCCATCTCCTCGGCCTGCAGTTCAATATCCTTCTCCTGACATTTGAGCACCAGAAATCATCGTGACGCCGCCGCAGTTTTCTGGTGCGATATACGATCTCATCATATACATTCATGTGCAATTTCTTTGCCATGGAAAGATAATCCTCCCAGGTACGCAGTACCTCATGGCTGTTTCGCCGGAAAGATGGCATCTGACGCCGCACATAGTTATAGACCTGCACCATGCTCATGCGGTCAGCAATGAACTGGACATCCCCAGGCTCAATATCCTGCTGACACATCCACAAAAGGACATTATCCGGGATTTCCCTGCCGATGCCCTTTTCATATTGCAGCCACCGCAGCAGATCACAGCCTCCATTATGGAGTCGAAGTCGCTGAAACCTCCTGCTGTCAAGGCCCAGGGCTTTAATCAGACTCCCGGCACTATGGTTTTTGATTAGTTCGCTGACTGTTCCGCAGGAACTGAAACATTCCTTGGTAAGCTTCGGCAGGTTCACCTTGCTGATCTGTTCCATTTGAGGTATCCGTTCGAGCACAGCCAGATATTTTTCCGGATCAACGCTTTTCTGCTTCCGAATCCAGTTGACGAGCCCTGTGCATCGAAGTTCCTGCTGTTCCAAAGTTGGCAGTGTTTTGCCATAAACCCGTCCATCATGCGAACCAGACCAACTATAAGAACAGGGGCTTCCGGAAAATCCAGCGCATATTTCGCTGTTTATACAGACCCCAATAGTAGGTTCTTGGTTTTCTTTCCCGGTCATAAATCGTGCGCCGGATTTCCTGACAATAAAGCTTGGAGTTTGGAAGGCTTTCTTTCCCATATGTCCGGTCAGCCTGAAATTCACGAACTACAAAGCCGTCTTTGCATCGCTGGATCAGGTAGGCAAAATGTTTTTCTGTCTGCATATACCCCGCTCGTCCATAGGCTTTGAATACTACCGGATGCCGGCAGCAAATACAGCGGCCCTGTTGATTGTGATGTGGATGTACTTTGATCGGCACTTCCTTTTCGCAGTAGGTACAGTAACCTGTTTTGGCGCCGCCCTTTTATAGTGGTAGTAAATGTAATTTTGCCGAATGGCAACCTTATCCACCCAGCGGCTCCAGTCCTTTGGAAGCTCCGGCACCTGTTCCATATCCTTATCCCATGGGTCAGTTTCCCGCCGGTGCCGCTGTTCGAGCTGTTCATCACGCACATCCCGCTGAAACTGCCGGATTGCCTCTACCGCTTTTTTTATTGATGTTCAGATATGCCTGTATAGATGTCTCATCTTCATCGCTGATCCAGTAGGCTTTGGTATACCAGTATTGCCGCTTCCAGTCCAGTCTGTCCAGCTTGGATTCGCTCCATTTCTGTATCAGGCTGTTATAGGTAATAAACTGCCGCTTTTCTTTATCCAGATACACTTCATAGGCCGGATTACTCCCATCCAGGCGAAGATGCTCCGGGAAAAAGAAAGCCACCTTCAATATCCCATCCTGTTTGATACATCTTAGATAGGTATAATACTCACAGACTTCCCGAACATATCCGTAGTCAGTTTTTTTTTTTCCTTTCTTGGCAGGTCTGAAGTCGCGATTTGCTTCATTTCATCCGTCGCTGTCAGCTTGGGAAGTGCCATCAGGGCTCTTTTTTTCATCTCAATTCACCATCCTCTTTGTCAAATCTACGCTATACCACACATCAGGCAGTAATGTAACGCCGTCAATCCGGCCCACTGCAACCTGTACGATACTTTCCGAATCCGGTGCTTCCTTCGCAAAAGCAAGGATGTCTCCCAGTCTGCCGGTGGCAACGGGGTCTTTACCCCGTACCACCGCATAGCCGCAGTTCGCCATTGCCCGGTTGGCTGCCACATGGGAGCTCCACACCCTGCGCGGATGATCTGCCATGTAGGCCAAACCATGTAAAAACAGCTCCTCTTTGGTGAGCCGCTTAATCACAGTCAGCTCCGTACAGGCGATTTTGGAGTCATGCTCATCTTCATCGATGTCGCCGCCGGCGTTGACAATATAATATTCCGAATGCTCCAGGCTGGAATAATAACTAAGGCAGTCCAGCGGGTCTTCCGCGCAGTGAAATCCATTTTCCCTGCAATTTGCTTTTTCAGTCGTATTGAGCCCCATCACAAACTGATAGCCACGGCATATCAGCCCGGGGCGAAAACCCTTATAAGCAATCATTCTTCATTTTTCCTCCTTTGCCGGCTCAGCCTGCCTTTGCCATCCCAAAATCCAGCAGCGACATCTGCCCATCCTGAGAAGGCTTTTTTTCCTCCTGCTTGGGTGCCGCCTTGGGTTCCGTCTTTTTCTTCTCTGCCGCCTTCTTGGGTTTGCTCTTTGCAGAGGACTTCCCAGCATACGGCTTGGGAACAAACTTCTCCTCATCCTCATGGTCTTCCTTGGCATCAGGGTCACGGAAATAATCTTCTGCCCACTGATAGCACATATCATCCGGCACATCGCAGCCATATGTCTGCTGTCCGGGACCAGGGCGGGTTCCGCTTGCTTTTAGTTCATCCTGCACATAATCCCATGCCTTTCGGTTGATGTACTGGAAACAGCGGATCATGTTCTTTTTCGGATGCATCGTCAGACGGGCAAACGCCGTATCTTCCATACAGAGCATCTGGATATGCTCGGACACACATTCCTTCATATTTCGCCGTGTCAGTTTTTCTACATCGGTACTCACCCTCTGGGTAGAGGCCGCGATTACTTCTTCATCACTCATCGCTTCCAGACGGGCGATTTGCTCCTGCTCCGCGGCTTTCTTCGCCTGCTGTTTGGCGTCAAATTCCGCTTTACGCTTGGCTTCAGCCGCCTCATGCTCGGCACGCTTTTTTCTTCATCTTCTGCGGCGGGCGGTTGTGCCGAATTCCCCTCCTCAGCAGACTTCTCTTCCCCAGCAGGCGCTACTTCATCCACAGGTTCTTCCTCTGCATCAGCCGAAGCAGTCTCACCGGCGGAAACCGAAGCCGCCGATACTGGGACAGTGTCTGTACCTACAGGCGGCACAGGCAAAGATTCCATCTCCTCCAAGCTCAAAGGCTTCATCATCCTCAAAGGCTGCAGACGAATCGAACATACTGTTTTGCTGCTCCATTACGATTTCTGAAAAAACACCCATTGTAAAATCTCCTTTCGCAAAAAAATGGCATGGAGCAGGCCGTTATGACCCTTTCCATGCCATTGTGTGTTGCTCACAGCACATATAAAAAGTGTGCTGAAGCTGTCAAAACAGTAGCAGACCACGCCAGTATACTGCCTTGACCATTCCTTGATTTTGTCCTGCACCTCCTGCGCAGTCTTTTGATTGCTCATATTCCAGGGTGGAGGTACCGTTACGGTAAAGTAGCCATTCTCCAGACAACTTCTGACATCTACCGGAAGATTGGAACACTGCTCATACAGTGCTGTAATCTGGCTTTTCTTCTTTTCTGCAATACGCACCTGACCCCTATCCCTTCATTCCTGTTTTTGAGCAGGCTCCGGAAGTCTTTTACACAAGAATGGGGAGAAGCGTACCGGCGCAAAATCCCGGCAGTCATTCACATAGAAGTATGTGCGTTTGCCTTGGCAGTCCAGTTCCACCACATCAGATGGAGCCAACGGACGACCTCTGTAATCTTCCGGCAAATGCTCATTAAAGTCCAGGAACAGGCGCCCCAGCACTTCCATGTCATTCTGCCCCTTTGGGCAACAGACCTCTGCGCTCCATACCGTCTGATAGGCGGCGGCAGGCGGCTGTTCATATCCAGCCTTATGTAGCGCATCCAGTCGCTTGAATGCGAATGGTACTGTCTGTGTCTCACTTAGGCAAAGCTGGTAAATGCAAAACCTCCGGAAAACTCTCTGGCTGTCCAGAATATCCTTCAGCGCCCGATTGCCCTGAGCAAGAAATATCTGATACTCTTCCTTTGTAAGCCCCAGATACTCTGTCAGGTCCAAATCTTTCTCCGCTCTGGTGTGCCAAAGCTCGACGCAGCCATCTATATAGGTAAAGTCACACTTACCGCACAGATATTGCTGCTTAAAAATTCATTCTCTGCACCTCCTTTTCCTTCTGTTCTTTCTCCCCCGAAGGGCAAGCTGCCAGTCATCAAACCCTTTATAATTGGGATTCCAGGTCAGCTGACGACATGCCATTCCATTTTTCCGGGCCATCAGATAGATCTTAGATGCCCCGTTGGAGGTCATTTGGTTACTGTACTTATCCATATCATGAGCCTCAATGATCTCCTCAGTGCCATTCTGTGCCAGCAGTGCAAACAGCGTATCCAACTGGCTTGTGTTGTTTGCGCCGGCAATCGCCGCAAAAGTCCGGTTTGTCAGGCAGTGCGAGATGTCTGCTTTCAGCAGTCCCTCAATGACATAGACCACCCGAGCAGATGGATTGCCGATAAAATGTACCGGGCTCCCGGATGTGACACCCATATTTTTTTGGACGAGGACGAAAACCAGATGTATTTGGCTCCTGACTTATCCGGTGGATCATCTTTTTTGCTTGAGCGGACTATCCAAAAGTATCTGCAGGCCATGTATCATACCGTCGTATCCCACAGCCGGAATCAAAATCCCTGCGTTTTTTCGGTAGAAGTTCATGGTCCAGCGCCCGCTGTCATCCAGATAAAAGCCGGGCACCCCCTCCACCTTGCATCCCTGTTTCATCAGCCGCTCGGTAATGGAGCGGCAAAGGAATGGGGGTGGAGTACTCTTGAACCCAATCCGGTCGATCTGTTCATCCGACAGTCCCCGTTTTGGGGAGTGCAGATGGTTGCGGTGGGCAGGCTGAAGAGGCAGCATAGCGAGCAGCAGCGAAAGCGTTTGATGAATTTCCTGTCCGCTGGCCCGTTCTGCTTGCTGCACTGTTTTTAGTTCGCCCCTCCTCTCATATCCCGCAAGGTCGGTCTGAGTCCCCGAAACCGGGGACCCAGTGCCAGCCTGCTGGTTTCCTGCCATCTCATATCCAGAGTTCGGCCGTTCCCTGTGAAAATCGTTGCACAGGGCTTCTCCTATTTCCCAATACGCATCGGATGTAGTCGTATTGTTTAGCCGCGCATAAAGCGCAAGCATACCGCCATGCTCATCACAATAATTGCACCGCCAGACATTTTTTGACGAAATTCACATTCATCTTACCGCGGCGGTCACCACAAAACGGGCAATCCACATATACACTGTTTGCCTGTCGGCGTCTGATTCGTAGATGTAGAAGTTCCACTACATCCATAATACCGAACGGAAAATCTCCTGGATATGAGTCCATCTGTTCTCCCTCCCTTCTTGGCCCCATAGATGGGGCTGCTTATCATCCGGCTTTCTGTGCGGCCATACCATCGAGCATGATCTGCGCCGCAGCACGAACGATATTGTTGGTGCTCTTGTTGCCGGGGGTGAGGGAGAATTTCAGACTCACCGGACGCTCCTTGGCAACTGTTGCCATGGTCTTTCCTTTGCTCAGGCCGCTATCCACCACCACATTCTGCGCTTCTTCAAAGGTCATTACCTTCAAGATGTCTTCTACCGGAGTGCTCTCTCCGTATAAGAAGGCGCCATAGGCTGATCGGGTGCTTCCTGTTGGACAACAGGCGCCACAGGCAGTTCTTCCGGTTCATCCGATTGGCATACGGAGGCGGTCGGCTGCTCAGACACATCATCCTGTTTTGGACTGCTATCCAATGTAACCTCGCGGCTCGGTACCGGCAGCTCCATATTGGAAGCATTCTCCTCTACCTTGCCGGCAGGCAGTGTATCCATATTCTCCTTCTCTTCTGCAACCATCTGTTGGACAACTGGCTGTACCGGAGAAACCGGGGACTGTTCATTCTGAACCGGCTTTGCCGCAGGTTTCTGAATAGGCGCCGGACGAGCAGGCGTATTACGGCCCTCTACGGCGTTCTGAGGCGCTCTTTCCGGCCGGGCATGAACTTCCCCACCAGATTGCCGCAGCGCCGCTCCAGGGGCTTCTACGGGCCTCTGCGCCGCACTTGGCATCGGTTGCCGGATAGGAGCCGTCCCGGAAAGCGGAATACTGGCTTCCAAACACCTTGCCCGTACTGTCAACAGCAACATCGGCAAACTGCAGACCGAAACCGGCATCCGACAGCGCAGCACTCAATGCCTCATCCTGGGCAGCCTGTACATAGTCAGTACCTTCTTCTGCACTATGCTGCGAGATGTAACTGCTGATGGGCTCTGCATCACTGCGGTCCAGATAGACTCTGGCCTCCATAATCGCAAGCTGTTCCGTGATTCGCAGGGTAGTCAGTTTCATGCGGCCCTGTGGGTGACGCAGACGGAACCACAGTTTCTGATAAGGCAATTCCAACTGCAGCATTTCCTCATTGGTCTTTCTGGATACCTTATGGCGCAGAAATTTGAGCGGGTCAAAGCCCGGCACCTTGTTCAGTTCTGCCACTGCCGGAATTGTTTTGTACATCATAGTCATCGGATTACTTTTTTCGTTCATGTTGGAAACTCCTTTCTGACATAAAAATAGGAGACACCAAGTGCTATTTCTGCATCTGACCTCTCTTTTTTTTAACTTGCGTTCTTCAATTGTTCTTCCAACGCAGCCGGAATGGGGATACCGGCTTTCTTTGCGTAGGCTTTGAAATACATCTGAATACGCATACCCAGCAGCGTATTCCGCTTGCCGATCTCATTACGATGGATTGCCATAAACAATACCTGTTTCTGCCCAATCAGAACCACCCGCCTTTTGGCACGCGTGATTCCGGTGTAGAGCAGATTACGGTACATCATGATGGTGTGCGCTTTGAGCAGCGGCATAATAACGGTCTCATACTCAGAGCCCATAGCCTTGTGGATCGTAGTAGCATAAGCCAGATCCACATTGCTCAAATCATCTACGCCGTATTCCAGTGTTCTGCCAGCGCCAAAATCCATGCCGATTTTTTTTACCCTGGTCAGTGTCCTTAATATACCGGATGAAGCCCAGATCTCCATTAGAGACCTTTTCTGTGTTCTTGGTCTGCATGATGCGGTCATTGACCCGGAATATCCTGGGGCCAAACTTGATTTCTTCCTCCGCAGAGCGGAATGGGTTGACCAATTCACGAATGGTCTCATTCAGCTGTTCCGACGACGCGGCGCCTTCTGAACGGAAAGGTGAAAGAATCTGCACATTCTCAATGCCACTCTCCTGTATCTCCAAACAATACCGTTCTGTAATCTTTTCAGCGGTGTCTTCCTGACTATCACCAGACACGAAAACAAAGTCCGGTCCGTAAAACAGTTTGGTATTGCCCTCGTTAATAAATTTGGCATTATAGGCAATCAGACTGTCCTTCGACTGACGGAAAATCTGATCCAGCACCGTTACTGGGACGATTTTGGTTTCGATGATCTCACGGAACACATTTCCGGCTCCTACGCTGGGAAGCTGATCTGGGTCGCCTACCAGCACGATTCTGGCATTTATCTTCATGCGTTCAAAAAATTTCTCGGCAAGCCACATATCCACCATGGAAAACTCATCCACAATGATTAAATCGGCCGACAGTGGCTCTGACTTTCTGTTCCGGCTACCCTCATCCTCTTCACTGGTCAGTCCCAGACCACTGTGTAATGTTCGGGCATCCTCAAAGCCGGTACTCTCCGACATCCTGCGGCTTGCCCGACCGGTAGGTGCCATAAGAGCAATTTTGCCATCAGGGTGCAGCCGCCGGTAAACCTCAAGTATCGTCCGCAGCACTGTTGTTTTACCAGTACCAGGAGAACCCGTAATCACTGACAAGCCATGCCTAAATGCTGCATAGACCGCAGCCTCCTGCTGTGCAGACAGGCGCAGTCCCATTTCAACCTTGACCTGTTCCAGCACCGGCGCAATATGCTCTACTGGCATCTGGGCGACCAGACGCTGGGCGATCCGGCGCGCCGTTTCGTCCTCTTGGGCAAACACTCTGGGAAGATAGATATTATCCTTCACGGAAACGATTGCTCCATTCAGGATCATTTCCTGCATCATATCCCTGACTTCCTGCTGATGCAGGCGAAGCTCCGGTACAGGTATTATCTTCTCATTGAGCAGTTTCAGCGCTGATTTCTCCAGTTCTTCAGAACTGATGTACAGATGGCCTCGTTTACTCTTGCCCTCATCCAGCACACAAAAGACAGCCCCTTTGATACGCATAGGGTCATGGAGATCGCCCCCGCTCTTTTGTACGATTGCATCTACCCGCCGAAATCCAAAGCCGGAGATCTGGCAAAGCTCAAATGGGCTCTTTTCCAAAATCTCTACGCTGGTCGGGCCGAAATATTGATATATTTTCAATGCCGTCTTGGGAGTAATCTTAAACGGTGCCAGCAAGGTCATAATTCCTTGGAGCATACGGTTTTCTGCATAAGAAGCTTTGATGTCCTCCAATTTACTTTCCGTAATGCCCCGGATCTCCAACAGCCGCTCCGGCTGGTGTTCCAGAATATCCAGTGTGTCCACACCGAACCGCTCCACAATGTCTGCGGCTGTTTTGGGACCAATCCCTTTGATAAGCCCGGAGGCAAGGTAGCCCTCTACGCCGTTTTTTGTTCTGGGCACAATTTCACGCCACTGCTCCACCTGGAGCTGGACACCATACTTGCCTTTTGCCCATTCACCATCCAGTTCCAACTCTACCGCATCTGTCCGTGGAATCTCATACCCCACAGCTGTAAAGCGGATCAAATGGTCTTTGTACCGCCTGTTTGACCTGGCCTCAGCTGGCACACTCTGGTCTGCGGTTTTTACACTGACGATGCAAAACTTATTGGCAGGATTATAAAAAATCGTCCCGTCGTAGGTACCAATACAATTCATCCTTTTTCACCTCACTAAGCGGCCTCCATAATCGAGGCTCTAACACTGAACCGTCTGGATTCGGATACTGTAACAAACTGCTCGTAAATATCCGGATGCTCCAGTTTCAACCGAAGCAGGTTATCCTTGTCGATGACGGACTTGCGAACAGGGGTATAGGTAACCGTATAGTTCACGCCCTCCTGCTCACAGACTGCAGTGCAGCTGGTACCCATTTTCCGCAATCAACAGCAGCGCCTTCAGACGCTGAATATCCTTGTCGATTTCTTTGGAGTACACCTCTGCATTTTTCTTTTCATCCAGAAGCCGCAAATACTGCATGAGTTTTGCAGTCATATCCAGGTCGAGTGCAACGGCCGGGGCATTTTTATCTGCCGGACCAAAGTGTTTGCGTGCGCTCTCAATAATCAAGGCCCCACTCTCTGTATAGGGCGGCGGCACATGGCGCTGCACATGGTTTTCCCAGAAATACTGCTCCAAAAAGACCATCTCAGCCTCATACTCGAAATCACGCTTGACCTCCCGGATAATAACTTCCTCCTCGTTGTTACCATACAGGCAGCAAAAAGAAACATCGGTCAAGATCCGTTACTGCCATATAATGACGCCCCTGAGATTCATAGTAGACTGGAACAGTCTCCTTCCCATTCATCCACCAGTTATCTCTGGCATTATAGTTTGTGGTCTTGATCTCAAGGATCGCTGTGGCGCCATCCGGCAGTTCCACAAAGTAGTCCACATCAGCCAGCATCCAAGGATACTGTGGGTGCTGGAACATCTTTTTTGATTTGGTAGACCCGATATCCGGTTTTCCGCTCGAATATCTTTGCTACCAGAGGCTCCAGCAAATGCCCCATTTCCATGGCAACCCAGTTGCCCTCATCATCTTCCACTGACGCTATGTTCAGTTTGTCGTAGTACAGATCCCTGGCTGTCCGGAATGGAGAAGTGCCAAAAATCGCCGATACATCGCTGCCGCCGATTCCACGGCGCCGGTAATCCAGCCAGTCTTCTTCTGAAAGATCTGCCGTTTCTACCAGCACCAGCGGTTCATGCCGCTTTCGTTCAGCACTATTGCTGCCAGACATATCAAATCCCCTTCGTGATCTTCGGGGGCAAAATAACCGCCCTCGTCATTGGTGCAACATTTCGGGGCCGGAGCGAAGATACTGCCTGTCTCTTCATCTTCCAGTCCGTGGAGTGTGCCGGCTTGACCCGCCGACCATTCTGCTTTCTTTTCTGCTTCACATTCATGTACATGACCTGCCTTTCTCAGTTTTGATTTATCCTTAAAGCCCTTTCAGGCTTACAGGCAATAAAAAAGCGAGAATGACAGACGGCATAAAGCCTGGCGTCCATAGTTGCCTATGAACCGATGTCATTCTCGCAATGGTGGGTAAATCCCGTAAAATAAAAAAGCCAGCAATATACCGGCCTGAAAAGGCGCAGTGATACTACTGACACAAGTACAAAATTAACAGCGTGTGCAATGCAGTCATTACTCCGCAACACAAGCCCTAAAGCCTGTGTACCCTGACGGGCAACGCACAAAAATCAATTACATTGCAATTCTAACACAATATATAGTGCTTGTCAATTCAAACATTCTATATATTGATTTTTGGATTTTCTTTAAATTTTCTTTCCTCTTTGCAGAAGTTCTTTCTTCCCCGCCTATTTATAGGATGTATCGGATCATTTGGTAATACCGGATGATCCCTACGCTCTTTTAGTACCTTGACAAGTTCATAACCTCTATGGGGAGTTATACAGGAATTCTGGACAGTGTGCGATGACCACAGAAGCGCGCCCATAATCGAAGTGCTGCACAGCAGCAGCCTGAAATACACGGCAGAACCGTTCTGGCGTAGGAAATGGCCCCATTAGAGTTCTTTTTTGTTATTTCAATACTTCCTGACCTCAAGACCGTTTTCATTGTTTTTGTTGAAAACCTTCTTCTACAAATCGTAAGGGATCATTGTAATCGAAAAAAGGAGGACGATTATGGAGAAAAGAAAACCGAATGACCTACCGCCGGAGCAGTGCTTGGCTGTTGATACCGATACCCTTTGCAAGCTGTTGTGCTGTGGAAGGCACACTGCAGTACAGATTGGGGATCTTGCCAATGCACGCATTACCATGAACACCCGTGTCCTATGGAGTGTCCAGCGTATCAAAGAATATCTTTATGATATTTCCGGCTAAATAACCATGCCAGGTAAGGCGCACTACACTTTTATAATCAGGAGGTACCAGTAATGGCAAAAGTGAGAAAAAGACAACAAAGGACGAAATCTTCGGCCCGGAGAAACACAACGGGCAGATGGCAGCTATATGTATGTCTACAAATTAGGCACTAAAAAAGAAATATCTTTACGACTCCGATCTCGCAAGTCTTCGTGTCAAAGAAAAGCAGATCAACAAAGATAAGGATGATGGCATCCGTACTCAGGAAGCCATGAAGCTTACCCTGAATGATATGTTCAAGGTCTACATGAATAACAACATCAAACTGAAGCCCTCTACCAGAGCAAATTATCTTTACCTGTGGGACTTCTATGTGAAAGAAGAGCCTTTCGCTAACATGCCTCTTCCACAAATCCGCAGAAGTGATATTCTCGCGTTTTATACCAAACTGCTGAAACACGGCTTTGCTATCAACTCACTGGAGAGCATCAACACCATTGTTCACCCTACGCTTGAAATGGCCGTGGACGACGATTACATCCGCAAAAAATCCCAGCAAGGGCATTTACCGCAAGCTCAAGACGGATGGCAGCGCTCCAAAGCCTAAACGGCGGATCGCACTCACTAAAACGCAACAGCAGAATTTCCTGCGTTTTATTGCCAAGTCCCCCTACATACAGCCATTGGCTCCCCCATCATGACTGTGCTCCTTGGAACAGGAATGCGTGTAGCAGAATGTACCGGCATTACCAAAAGCGATATTAACTTGAGCGAAAACACAATCTCCGTCAACCACAACTTAATCTACCGGGTCATTGACGGAAAAGCCGGATTTCACATTACCACTCCCAAAACTGAGAGCGGTACACGAATTATCCCTATCCTCTATCCAGAGGTGGCCGAGCAGCTTCGCCTCCAGATTGAAACCATCGACGCATTGTATCCAGACGATCAACTGGTGTTAGGAGGAGTTCACGGTTTTGTTTTCCGCAACAGAACCGGCTCATTCATGAGCGCCCACAATATCAATCGGGCGATTGAGAGAATCAGCGTAACTTACAACATGGAGGAAATGGATCAGGCTGAACTGGAAGACCGTGAACCGGATCTGCTCCCTCATTTTAGTGTTCACAACTTGCGGCACACCTTCTGTACCCGGCTCTGCGAAAGCACCAACGATGTTAAATTCATTCAGCAAGTCATGGGGCATGCCGATTTCTCTACTACAATGGACATCTACACCCATATCACACAAGAGAATATGCAGGAGAAGGCAAAAAACATTAGTGTGAACATGAAGCTGATGTAAAAAAAAGGCGAATCTGCATTTTATAAGCAGATCCGCCTTTCATATTGCTTCATCCGGTTTCGTAGGGTCTCGCGCAAAAAGTTGTAGAAAAGTTGTAGTAACGCGATTTTTTGTAGTAAATGACCTCTTTAGTACAGCTTTGCTCCTGCCGGAATACTGTCATCCAGCCTCAAAAGATTTAAGCCTTCCGTCCGTCATACTCGTACACTGCAGAAATCAGCATACCCCTCGGAATCAATACCCATCATCTTTCTCGGCGGCAGGTTTGTGATTGCCACACAGGTCTTACCAACCAGCTCTTCCGGCTCGTAATACTCGTGAATACCGCTTAAAATGGTGCGTTTCCGGTCTGTTCCGTCATTCAGTGTGAATTTCAAGAGCTTCTTGGACTTCGGCACTGCCTCACAGGCTTCGATCTTAACCACTCTGAAATCAGACTTGCTGAATGTCTCAAAGTCTACATCATCTGCAAACAAAGGCTCGATTTTCACCTTGGAAAGATCAATCTGTACGCTTGGCGCGGACACAGTTGCATCCTCTGCAGAACCATTTACCGCTGCTTTTTCGGCTTTGTTTTCAGCCCGCTTTGGTTCCAGGGTCTTCATTGGCGGGAACAGCAGCACATCGCGGATAGATGCCGCATCGGTCAGGAACATGACCAGACGGTCGATGCCGATGCCCAGGCCGCCCGTGGGAGGCATACCGTATTCCAGCGCATTGATGAAATCCTCGTCCATCATGCTGGCCTCGTCGTCGCCTGCGGCGCGCAGCGCGACCTGACGCTCGAAGCGCTCCTTCTGGTCGATCGGGTCGTTCAGCTCGGAGAATGCGTTGCACAGCTCGCGGCCGTAAATAAAGCACTCGAAGCGCTCGGTCAGACGCGGATCGGACGGCTTGCGCTTTGCCAGCGGAGAGATCTCGACCGGATAATCGGTGATAAAGGTCGGCTGCATGAGGTTTGCCTCGACGTACTCGTCGTAGCACAGCGCCATCAGGTCGCCCCAGCTCTCCTTGCCCTTTTTTTTCAATCTCGAGGCCCTTGGCCTTAACGGCCTCCAGTGCCTCTTCCGGCGACAGCGCCATAAAGTCGATGCCGGCGTACTCCTTGACAGCCTCAGCCATCGTCATGCGCTTCCAGCCCTTGGAGAAATCGATCTCCACGCCCTGATACATCACCTTGGTGCTGCCCAGGACCTTTTCGCAGACATGGATTACCATGTCCTCGGTAATATCCATCATGCCGTGGTAATCGGTGTATGCCTGATACAGCTCGATGGTGGTGAACTCCGGGTTATGACGGGTGTCCATGCCCTCGTTGCGGAAAATACGGCCGATCTCGTATACGCGCTCCAGACCGCCTACGATCAGGCGCTTGAGGTGCAGCTCGGTCGCAATACGCAGATACATATCAATGTCCAGCGCGTTGTGGTGGGTGATGAACGGACGAGCCGCCGCACCGCCCGGAATGGTGTTCAGGCACGGGGTCTCAACCTCCATAAAACCGCGGGAATCCATAAAGTTGCGGATCTCGCGCACGATAGCGGAGCGCTTCTCAAAGGTATCGCGTACCTCCGGGTTGACGATCAGGTCAACATAGCGCTGACGGTAACGCATATCGGTATCCTTCAGACCGTGCCACTTCTCCGGCAGCGGTGCAAGGTTTTTGAGAGCAGCGTCAGCTCGGTTACGGAAACCGAAATCTCGCCCTTCTGGGTGCGGAAAACCTCGCCCTCGATGCCGATGATGTCGCCGATATCGAACTTCTTGTAGCCCTTGTATACGTCCTCGCCGACGTTGTCGCGCTTGATGTAAAGCTGCAGACGACCGTAGCGGTCGCGCATATCCGAGAAGGAAGCCTTGCCCATGATGCGCTTGGACATCATGCGGCCTGCCAGACGGACGGTCTTGCCTTCCAGCTCGTCAAAATGCTCGTGAATATCGGTGGTATAGTGATCGCGCTCAAAGCGCACCTGCTGGAACGGGTCCTTGCCCGCAGCCTGCAGCTCTGCCAGCTTTTCGCGGCGAATGCGCTTCAGCTCGTGCAGTTCCTCCGCGGTCTGCTCGTGCTGATCCTGCGCCTGATGCTGTTCTGCCATATCTTCCCCATCTTTCATAAAATTTTTGACGGCAGCGCCAAACAACTCGCCTTTATCAAATTGTTTGGTGTTACCTGAAATAGTGACTTCGCTTTTAAATTGCGATAAAGGTAATTTACTTCTCGATCTTGAGGATCTCGTACTTTACAATGCCGATCGGTGCCTCGACCTCAACAACATCGCCGACCTTCTTGCCCAGCATAGCCTTGCCGAACGGAGACTCGTCAGAGATCTTGCCGTCCATCGGATCGGCCTCCTGAGAGCCGACGAAGTGGTACTCCTCTTCCTCGTCCTCCTCGAGATCCTTAACAATAAAGCGGCAGCCGGGAGAAACCTCGTCTGCAGCGTAGCTGTCGCCGGTTACAACGACTGCGTGCTTGATGATCTCCTCAAGCTCGGCAATGCGGGAATACAGCTTGCCCTGCTCGTTCTTGGCTTCATCGTACTCGGCGTTCTCGGACAGGTCGCCGAAGGAGCGTGCTTCCTTCAGCTGCTCTGCAACCTCATCCGCACGGGTAGTTTTCAGATATTCCAGTTCGTCCTTATATGCGTCCAGACTTTCCTGTGTCAGTTTAATTTCTTTTGCCATGTTTGCAAACCCTTCTTACTCAGTGTCATCGGCTTTCGAGCCGTACAGTACATTATATTATAAATTAAGCACCAATGCCATGTCAAGCGATTCGACCATTTTCTGTCCGATTTTCTGCCGGAGCGCTCGATTATCCCACAGTTTCCATCGCTTTTTGAAGCTGCGGATCGGTTTCCGACGTCAGAAAGAAAAAGTTCTGTGTCTGCTCATCGGTCAGCTTCACCTCAATGTCCGGCGCAATGCCGACATCTGCAAGGCTTTTGCCCTTGGGCGTAAAGTATTCCTCAACAGACAGATTGACCGCCGAGCCGTCGCTCAGCTGGTAGGTGCGCTGAGCGCGTCCCTTGCCGGTGGTGTGCGTGCCGACGAGCGTCGCGCGGTCGTACTCCTGCAGGGCTGCCGCGAAGAATTCCGCCGCCGAAATGCTCTGGTCGTCAATGAGCACCGCGATCGGCAGGTCGATGCAGTCCGCATCCGAGGTATAAACGGTCTCCGAGCCGTTTTTCATGCGCAGCGTCATAATGGTGCCCTCGCCGAGCAGCGGGTCGAGTGCCGCGCTCATCTCCTTGACACGGCCGCCGCCGTTGTGGCGCACATCAATGACAAGCGACTGTGCGCCGCTGTCGGTCAGCGACTGCAGCGCCGTCTTGAACTGATCGGCACAGCCGTCGTGGAAATTCTCGATGCGGATGTAGCCGATTTTATCATTCAGCATTTTGCCCCATGCCATCTTCTGCGTGACAACGGCACGCTGCATGGTCAGCTCCTTGGCGGAGCCGTCCGCCTTCTTGACCGTGACGGTCACATCGGTCCCCTCTTTGCCGGAAATCGCACTGATAACCGCGCTCGAGCCGTCCTTTTCAGTCGTCAGATCTCCCGTACCGAGAATGTAATCGCCCTTTTCGATGCCGGCCTTCGCCGCAGGCGAATCATCGTACACGAGCGTAACGCGAATACTCGTCTCGGTGCTCGTCACCGAAACGCCGATGCCGCAGCCCTTGCCCTCACCGCTCATGCGGTAGGCTTCGTAGTTTTCCGCCGGAATATACGACGACCACTTGTCTCCCAGACCGGTAATATAGCCTGCCGCAGCGTAATCCGCAACATTGTCCGCATCCAGCTCACCAACGTATTTGTCCGACACCAGCCGGTCGATCTCGCGCAGCTTTTTTCCGACCTCGTTGGTGTTCCAGCCGGTGGAAATCAGGCAGATGACTGCCGTTATCGCGCCTGCCGCGGCACACATGGTCAGCGCCATCCGCAGAGAGACCTGTCTCTCCCGCAGTTTTTTCATGGTTTGTCCTCCTCCACGAGAAAAGGGAGAGCGTTACACTCTCCCCTTTTATATGATTGCGTCAGTTGAAGTAGCTCATCGGGTTCTGCGTCGAACCGTTTACATATACCTCAAAGTGCAGATGCGGACCGGTCGAGTTGCCGGTGGAGCCTACCAGACCGATGGTCTGACCGGCGGTTACCCTCTGGCCAACCGAAACATGGATGGCAGACTGATGGCCGTAAGCCGTCATGACGCCGCCGCCATGATTGATAACGGTATAGTTGCCGTAGCCGGAAACCCAGCCTGCGGTGGTAACCGTGCCGGATGCAGCTGCTACGATCGGTGTGCCGGTCGGTGCCGGAATATCCTCGCCCTTGTGGAACTTGCGGGTACCGTAGATTGGATGTACACGCCAGCCATAGGCACTCGAATTATTGGTGTAACCCGGAAGCGGCCAGGTGAACGTGCCGCTTGTCAGCGTTGCGCTGCTCAGATTGCCCGCCGAACTGCTGCTCGACGAGGACGAGCTGCCGCCCTTCTTCTTTGCGGCCGCTGCCGCTGCTGCTGCCGCAGCAGCTTCCTTGCGGGACTGCTCTGCGATCTGGTCACTTACGGTGTCCATCTCGCTGGTGATGCGCTCGTACTCGGCCTTCTGCTCCTTCTGGTACGCCTGCAGGCTCTTCTGCAGTGCCTTCTGCTGCTCCTCGCTGGATTTCAGCTCCTCAGCCTTATACTTCAGGTTTTCCTGGATACTGTACCTGCTCGTCCTGGGTAGCCTGCAGATCATCGCGCTTCTGCTGAATATCCTCCTTGGCAGCGGTGTACTCCGCTACGATCTTCTTATTATCATCCATGATCGCGGAAACAATCTCCAGACGGCTGAGAAGATCAGAGAAGTTGGACGCGTTCAGCAGAACCTCCAGATAGCTGGTCTCGCCCTGCTCATACGTCGTGCGGACAGTCTCAGAAAAACGCTCCTTCTTGCTGTCCAGCGCCTTGATCGCAGCATCCAGCTCGGTCGTCTTGACGTCGATCTGGTCCTGCAGGCGGTCGATATACGCGGTTACCGTCGTAATTTCTTCTTTGGTGAGCTTGATCTCTTTCTGCAGGGCGGCACGGGTCTTTGCAACCTCATCCACCTTGCCTGCCAGACTATCCAGCTCCGCCTTGACCGATGCCTTCTGATCCTCCAGATCGGACAGCTTGCTTTTCAGTTCCTTACTGCTCACCGCACCGGCATAAACCAGACCGGAGGCGATCATCGAGAACACCATCGCTGCAACCAGGATGCCCGCAATAATGCAGGAGATCAGGCGCACGGTTTTCTTTTTCATCATATTGAAACATTCGCTCCTTTATGCAGTCGTTATACATCCATAAACTTGCGGATACTCGTTACCGAGCCGCCGATGCCGAACAACGCGCCTGCACCGCAGTACACGCCGAGCACCCACCAGCGCAGCACATCGAACGAGAGCAGATGAAACGAGGACAGCGAAACCGTACCTGCCACGTTGTACAGCTCGGTGTACAGACCCCATTCCGCGAGGAAGGCCAGTCCGCCGGCAACCAGACCGAGCACCATGCCTTCGATGACAAACGGCCAGCGGATAAACCAGTTGGTCGCACCGACCATCTTCTGGATGGAGATCTCCTCACGGCGGGCAAACATGGCCAGCTTTACCGTATTAGAGATGATGAAGATCGAGATAACAGCCAAACCGACGATCATAGCTGCCGCGATCATGTTGAACACGCGCTGAATCTGAATCAGCTTGCGGATAACATCCTCATCCGCACGCACGCTTGCAACGCCGTCAACCGCTTCGATTTCCTTGATGGTTGCGTCCGCCTGCATGGAATCACTCAGGGTGAACACATAGCTGTTGCGCAGCGGATTGTTGTCCGCGTTGTAATCATCGAGGATGTCTGCGTCGTCGCCCAGCTCCTTGCGGTACTGCTCCAGCGCGACATCGCGATCCTCGAAGGCGATCGACGCAATGTTGTCAATCTTCTCGAACTGCGTCTGCAGCGTTTTCGCCTCACGCGTGGTAAGCGAATCGTCGATCCAGACTACGATCTGGTTGGACTGCTGCAGTCTCGTAATGTTATTCGTAATGTTGTAGGCCACCAGCGTAACCGTACCTGTCAGCAGCAGGCTTACGACCATGATCACCACGGCCGCCACGGACATGAAGCCGTGCTTGAAAATGTTGCGCAGGCCTTCCTTCCAATAGTAAGCGATTGATCTCATATCTGATAATACCCACCTGTCTGATCACTGATGACTTCACCGTTGTCGATCACAACAACGCGCTTTTCAAATTCGTCTACCAGACCCTTTTCGTGCGTTACGATCAGCACGGTCGTGCCAAGAACTCGTTGATTTTTTCAAACAGGGTCATCAGTTCCAGCGAACGCGCAGGATCGAGGTTGCCGGTCGGCTCGTCCGCGATGATGAGGCGCGGGTTGTTGACCAGCGCACGCGCGATTGCGACACGCTGCTGCTCACCGCCGGAAAGATTCATCGGCTTCTCATGCGCCTTATCGGCCAGACCGACCAGATCGAGCACATACGGCACGCGCTGCTTGATGGCCTTGCCCTTGGCGCCGATGGCGCGCATGGCAAATGCGACGTTCTCGTAAACGGTTTTGGTGTTGATCAGGCGGAAATCCTGATAGACAACGCCCAATGTACGGCGCAGATACGGAATCTGCCGCTTTTTCATTCTGCCGATATCGTAGTTGTTGACGATAACGCGGCCTTCGCTCGGCCGAACCTCACCGGTCAGCAGCTTGATGATCGTGGTTTTACCCGAGCCGGACGCACCGACCAGAAAGACAAATTCTCCCTCGTCTACACGCAGACTCGCCTTGTTCACCGCCCGGGTCCCGTTTTCGTAAACCACGGTGGCTTCACTCATTCGTATCACAGGCAATCCTCCTCGGTGCCAACGCAGAAGGCGTGCGAATACCCCGGATTGGGCATTTTCGCCTTCCAGCAAACAAAAAGACAAAGGTGTAAACATATACACCTTTGTCTATTATAACAGATATCATGTTTATGCGCAAGCCGACAAACTGTGGCATTATTGCACAATTTACGTTTTTTCTGTGTAGATTTTATGAACAGACAGCGATTATCTGGTACCTTCTTCGCGGCTTGCAAGGTATTTTCGAACCATGAGCGCTACCTTAAATACGATCGCGTGATCGAACTCACGCAGGTCCAGACCGGTCAGCTTTTTGATCTTCTCAAGGCGGTACACCAGCGTATTGCGGTGTACGAACAGCTTACGCGAGGTCTCGGATACGTTCAGGTTGTTCTCGAAGAACTTCTGAATCGTGAACAGCGTCTCCTGATCGAGCGAGTCGATCGAACCCTTGCGGAATACCTCGGACAGGAACATCTCGCACAGCGTGATCGGCAGCTGATAGATCAGACGGCCAATGCCCAGATTCTCGAAGCTGATGATGTTCTTCTCGGTGTCAAATACCGCACCGACCTCGATTGCGGTCGTAGCCTCCTTGAAGGACTTTGCGATATCCTTCATCTGGGAGGATACCGAGCCGATGCCGATCAGGCACTTGACCGACAGCTCGCTGAGCAGCGTCTCCTCGATAGAGTCTGCCAGCTTGATCAGATCCTTGATCTCACTGCCTGCCTTGACCTCCTTGACTACAACGATGTCCGTCTCGGAGATATGCAGCACGAAATCCTTCTGCTTGTCCGGGAACATGCCGTTTACCACGTCGATCGCGGCAACATCGGCCGGCGCCTGCTGGCGCACGAGGAATACCACGCGCGGCACATCGTTGCCGAAGTGCAGCTCGCGGGACTTGATATAAATATCGCCCGGCAGGATGTTATCCAGAATGATATTCTTTACGAAGGTAGCCTTGTCGTGCTTTTCGTCATACAGCGTCTTGATATTGTTGATCGAAACCGCAACCAGCGAGCAGATGCTGCGCGCCAGCTCGTCCTCGCCCTGTACGAATACGGCGTATTCCAGACGCGACGCACGGTCGCCCGTTGTATGATAAGTATAACCGCCGAAACGAACGATCTCGCCGGCGAAGCCCAGCTCAGTGATTGCTTCCTCCCGCATTTCACCGATACGAGGCAGATCGGTACATGCTACAACCGCACCGCTTGCGTCAACAATGCCGATCGTACGATCCACCGTATCCTTCATCTGCAAAACAATCGACTGGAACAATCTCGAAGCCATTTCCATCACCTTTCCCGTCTTTTTCACGCGCCCCGGCGCTTTACTCCGCATCCGTCCGCCGAAACGCTTACTCCTTATGGTGTTCTCACCGCTAATGGTGATTCTGCCTATGACATTCTTCACAAGAACACCAAAAGTTCCCTATACATTTTAAGTCATTATATCACATGTCCGCGCATTTTTTTGTACAAAAATTCAAAAAAAAAAAATTTGTAGATTTTTTAAGTTTTTCAGGTTTGCGAGGTAAGTTTTTCCAATTCTTCCTGTGTCAGTTCCCGAAATTCGCCGGGCGCGAGTGTTTTATCCAGCCAGAGGCCACCCAGCCGCAGGCGTTTCAGCGCCGTTACCGTGCCGCCGACTGCCGCAATCATGCGCTTGACCTGATGATATTTGCCCTCTTTGAGCGTCACACGCACGCGCAGTTCCGGTTCGGTCTCGAGGATTTCCAGCTTCGCCGGCTTGCATTCCGTGCCGTCCCGCAGGGTCATGCCCTGTTCAAAACGCAAGACTGCATCCGCTGCCAGCGCGCCGTCCACGACCGCCTCGTACTCCTTTTCGACATGGCGGTTCGGACTCATCAGCGCATGGCTGAGCGCGCCGTCGTCCGTGATGAGCAGCAGTCCCTCGGTGTCCTTGTCCAGCCTTCCCACCGCAAACAGGCCGCGCCGCAGCTCGTCTGGAAACAGCTCGAGCACGGTATCGTGGCGCTCATCGCGGCTTGCCGTGATAACGCCCATCGGCTTGTTGAGCATGTAGTACCGCTGTGCACGGTAGCGCTGCACGGTGCCATCCACCGCCGTCTGCGACCGATCAGGATCGACCTTGAACGCCGGATCTTTTTGCACAGTGCCGTCCACCGAGACGCGTCCCGCACGAATGAGCGCCTGCACTTCCTTGCGGCTGCCGCAGTTCAGGTGGGACAGCAATTTGTCCAATCGCATCTGTGGCATTTTGTCCCCTCCGCCAATACATTTCTTTTATAAGGATAACACTTTTTCGCAAATTCGCACAATAGCTAAATGCAAAAAAAGTGCAATCCCCCGAAAGTTACCAATAGATACCATAAACCTATGATAACTTTTTTCGTTGAATTGCACAGTTATGCAGTTTCCGGAAGTCATTGCCCGCCGCTGTCAGGTCTGCGGCATATCCAGCAGGCCATGCACAAATCCATCCGTCTGTGCGGATGTGATATCCGCTGCGATCAGGCGGTTTCTGCGCACCAAAAGGTTTGCGGTCACGCCCTGCTCTCCGGTAGGATAGGCGGTCAGCGCGTAGGTGTACAGCATAGCGCGCTTGCCCTGATACGGCGTGAGATCCAGTCCCTGCGCCTGCTGGATAGCGTTGTACTGCTCATATACCTCGTCGAAGTTGTCGGGTATCTGTACCTCCTGTGTGCCGACCGGTTCACTCTCCACCGACCAGCCGCATGCGGTCAGCAGCGCTACTCTGTCCTCGTTGGTTTTCAGCTTTGCACTAAGCGCTGCACCTTCAGCGCTGACCGCAGTATCCGCCTCTGCCGTTTTCGGCAGCAGCGCTGCCGCGCCGACCAGCACCAGCCCGACCGCCAGCACGCCCACTACGATTTTCCTCACCGACACCTTTGCCGCAAAAACGATCATGGCATTGTCCCTCCTGCTTTTGCTTCATTCTATGCGTACAGAAGGCAAAAAAGAACGCCTCCGAGTATCTCTCGGAAGCGCAGCTTGTATCAGTCCAGATTTTTCTTCTTCAGCATCCACCATGCAAAGAAGCAGCCGACCACTGTAATGGCCAGCGGCATCCACCAGACCCAGTCGCCCGGTATCTGTCCTTCACCGATATTCATACCGAAGAAGCCGAACACGATATTCGGAATCGTCATGATGATGGTCAGGATGGTCAAAACCTTCATGATGATATTCAGATTGTTGGAAACAACGGAAGCATAAGCATCCATCGTGCCCGCCATAATGTTGGAATAGATATTCGCCATCTCGATGGCCTGACGGACCTCGATCAGCGCGTCCTCCAGAATGTCGCGGTCGTCCTCATACAGCTTGAGCACGCGGCCGCGCAGCACCTTTTCCATCGTAACCTCGTTGCCCTTGAGGGACGAGGAGAAGTAAACCAGCGATTTACTCAGTCCGAGCAGCTGGATGAGCTCCTCATTTTTGAGGGAGTCGTACAGACGCTTCTCGATGCGGGTAAAGTCGCGCTCGATCATACGCAGGTTTTTCAGGAACCGGCCCGCTATGCGGAGCAGAATCTGGAACACAAAGCGCGTCTTGAGTGAGGTATGCACGCCCTTTACCGCGCCTTCCGCGATGGAGCGCAGGATGATGCTGTCCTCCAGACAAACCGTGATGACCGCATTCTGCGCCACAACAATGCCCATAGGAATGGTAGTGAACATCTGTCCGCCGTCCTCGACCGAACTTTTCTCCACCATCGGGATATCGACGATCATGAGAAGCTGCTCGTCCTCGGTATCGACACGCGAGCTTTCCTCCGGGTCGAGCGCCGCGCGAACAAACTCTTCCTCAACCTGAGCCGCCTGCGCGATCTGCTCCAGCTCGTCCGAGCTGGGATGCACCATGTTGACCCAGCAGCCCTCGGTGAACTCGCTCACTTCTGTGATGCGGCCGTCCACCGTTTTGAAAAATTCAACCATATTATACCGCCTTTCAGCAGCGGCACTCCTCGAAAATGCCACCGCGAGTAATATTCATCTGTCTACTTCCAGGGTCCGTACTCACGGTGATCACTCTCCTTTAATATGGATTTCATTTAAAATTAACCTTCCCATACCTGACAAAACAGCCCTGTTACGGGCTGTTTTGAATAGCTATCGGTTAGATTATCGGTTGTCCTTATCGAAGATGCGCATCAGAACATCAAATGCAGCATCGTCAGAGCCAACATCGGACGACGGCTTGGAAGCGGATGCGCGAGCCGGCTTCTTGTCAGCCGCTGCGGTAGCAGCCTCGGTGAACAGGCCGGTAGAGCCGGAATCCTTGTCCGCTTATTGCCGTCCATGCTCATCTTTGCGGAGTTCGGAACATTGTCGAAACCGGTTGCGATTACAACAACGCGGATCTCGTCGTCCATGTTCTCGTCGATGAATGCACCGAAGATGATGTGTGCATCCGGATGAGCCGCCTGCTGAACCATGGTAGCTGCGGTCTCAACTTCATCGAGGCCGATATCGTCAGAGCCGATAACGGAAACGATAACGCCGTGAGCCATGTCGATGGTGGTCTCGAGCAGCGGGCTGGAGATGGCCTCGCGTGCAGCCTCTGCAGCCTTGTCCTTGCCTGCAGCGGAGCCGGTGCCGATGTGAGCGAAGCCTGCGTCCTTCATGACGGAGGTAACGTCCGCGAAGTCCAGGTTGATGAAGCCCGGAACGGTGATCAGCTCGGAAATGTTCTTAACTGCCTGACGCAGAACGCCGTCAGCGATCTCGAATGCGTTCTTGAAGGTGATCTTCTGCTCGGATACATACTTCAGACGCTCGTTCGGAATGATAACGAGGGAGTCTACGTTCTTGTTCAGCTCTTCGATGCCGCTCAGCGCCTGCTCGAGACGCTTCTTGCCCTCGAATGCGAACGGACGGGTAACAACGCCGACCGTCAGGATGCCCAGCTCACGAGCGATCTGTGCAACAACCGGAGCTGCGCCGGTCCCGGTGCCGCCGCCCATGCCCGCGGTGATAAATACCATATTGGTGTTAGCGAGAGCCGCTGCGATCTGATCCTTGCTCTCCTCAGCAGCCTTGCGGCCGATTTCCGGATTTGCGCCTGCGCCCTGACCCTTGGTCAGCTTCTCGCCGATCTGGATCTTCGTGGTGGCCTGCGAATAATTCAGAGCCTGCATATCCGTGTTGATGGAAACGAACTCAACACCCTGTACACCGTTCTCGACCATGCGGTTTACAGCGTTGCCGCCGCCACCGCCGACACCGATGACCTTAATGTTTACTACGTTATCCAAGCCCTGTTCAAACTCAAAACCCATTGTCGTTGTCCTCCGTTTTATGATAAAGAATCGTTCTTTGATTATCAATTACCGCGTTTGAGGGCACTTCGCCCCTATTGTTTTAATTTTACCTCGATTTATTCTATTTTGCAACAGGAATTAGCGAATTCCTCAAAAAAAACTTAATCTTTTCCGTGTCTTTCCCGCAAACCGGCGGGCGATACGGAAAAAGGCTGTATTTTTTCGTGTTTTTCCCTGTGTTTTCGGTTATTTTCGCCAGTAGAAGCAGAAAAACTCAGCCTTCGCCATCGTAGCTGTCGTCATAATAGCTGTCATCGTAATACGATTCGTCGTACGAATCATCGTAGCTGCTGTCATCGTAGGATTCGTCATAGGACGAATCGTCCGAGTAATCCGAATCATCGGAATAATCCGAGTTATCCGAACTGTCCGAGCTGTCGCTGCTCGAATCGGTCGAGTCATCGCCGTTCGTATTGTCGGTCGTACCGACTTCGCCGTCCGGATTGTCGGTCGTACCGACTTCACCGTCCGGATTCGTGTACGCCGGCGAGGTCACCGGATTGTCACCTGCCTGATCGGTACCAGAGCGTGCTACATCCTCCGCCGTCTCCGGCACAAAGTGCAGACGGTTCTGTGCATCCCAGTACAGCCGCCCGATATCCGATGCCGAAAGGCGATCGCTGATAACGGTCTGCGCAAACCGAAGACGGTACGTCAGATCGTCCAGTGAGCCTGCGCGGATGTCGAACCGCTTGTCATAGCCGATGCGCACATCGGTCAGGTCGTTCAGATTGAGGAAGCTCATCTTTTCGAGCAGCCCGGCGGCATCCATGTTCTCCAGCACGTTCAGCATAGCGTCAACGTGTGCATCCGTGCCGGTAGCAAGGAAATCCCCAATCTGCGCATTCAGCGTAACGCCGAGCACGGTCGGCAGACCGCCGTCCGCGGCGTTGTTCTCGAGCACCTTGCCGCCCGCACTGATATAAGTGAACGTGTTATCCTCATTCCTCACGGCAGCCGCCGCTGTGCACTCGGTGACAGTCAGCACCAGTCCATCCGGCAGCTTGCGACGCAGCTGTGCGCTTTCCAGATACGGGAAGCTGTGCATCAGGTCGGACAATACGCGGTTTTTGTTCCACAGATAGAGATTATCGCCCTTTTGAACATCCATACCGGCGATCAGCTCCTCCGAGCCGTACTGCTCGGCGCCTTCCACCGAAATGGTCTTAACCCTGAAGAACACGGTCATCGCCACCACGGCAGCCGCCAGCACAATGCCGGTCAGCAGCACGCGTCCCAGCACACGAAAGATTTTCCTGCCGCGGCGCTGCTGCTCCATCTGGTCGGGCGTGTGCTTTTTTCGCCTTCTGCGTCTCATCACAGCACCCCTTCTTTGTTACTTCTTGCCATGGTTTTCGATCGCCCAGAGGATCTCCTGATAGATCTTCTCGCTTGCATCGTGCGCCGCCAGCTTTGTCGCGTCATGCCCCATCCGGTGCAGACGGTCGCGGTCGCTCAGCAGATCCTGAATCTCGTCGTACAGCACCTGCGGATTGGCGTCCTTCTCGAGCAGAACACGGCAGCCGCCCTCCTTTTCGAGGGCGCGCGCATTCTTCTCCTGGTGATTCTCCGCCACATACGGAGACGGCACCAGCAGTGCCGGACGGCCGAGCATGCACAGCTCACCGAGGGTAGCCGCACCTGCGCGGCACACGATCAGGTCAGCCGCCGCCATGCGGTCTGCCATGTCGTAGATGTACTCGGTCACTTCGATGTTCGGGTGCGCGTCAAAGTCGGCGCCCTGCTCCTTCGCCATCCTGGGCAGCCACTCACGGGCCGCCGCACCGGTTGCGTGAACATGATGATAGGGCACGCCGTTTTTGCACTCGAGCGCCAGCTCACCCGCCATATGCTCGTTCATGTACTTTGCACCCATCGAGCCCCAGAAGGATACAACCATCTGGTCATCATCGGTCAGGCCGAACTTCTCGCGTGCCTTTGCGCGGTCCGCCGCCAGAATCTCACCGCGCACCGGCGCACCGGTCAGAATGATCTTATCTCCGCCGCCGAGCAGCTCCTTTGCCTGTTCAAAGCAAACGAGTACGCGGTCCGCGTCCTTTGCGAGCATCTGCGTTACCTTGCCGGGCAGCGCGTTGACCTCGAGCAGCACGGTCGGAATGCCGAGCTGCTGTGCCGCGCGTACCACCGCGAACGACGCATAGCCGCCGCAGCCGATCACGCAGTCCGGCTTGGCCTGCTTCAGCAGCTTTTTCGCCTTGCTGACCGCCGAGACAGCCAGCTTTGCCGCCTTCAGATTGTGCAGAATGCCCTTCGGGCTCATCGAGCGCGACATGCCGATGATCTCAATGGTGTCCAGCGGGTATCCCTCACGCGGGACCAGCTTATTTTCAATGCCGCGTGCCGAACCGGCAAAACGCACCGTCGTCTGCGGCTGCTTTTTTTCAAAATAGCGTGCAATGGCAAGACCCGGTGTAACGTGACCGCCCGTGCCGCCTCCCGTAATGTACAGTTTCAAAACTGAGTTCCCCTCTCCTGTTTGTTACTTTTCAAATGCAAGGTAGGATCACATGGTCCGGCAAATCCTATTTACCGGATCATGTGGTACTGCCTGACAGTACCGTGAGCCGCAAACAAGGCTGTTTGTATGCTGCAAACAGCCCTGATTTGCATAACTTAATCCTGATTTCTTCCGTCAATCCGCATATACCGCGATATATTGAGCAGGATGCCCATCTCGCCGAGCTGCAGCATCAGCGCTGTGCCGCCATAGCTGAAAAACGGCAGAGCCGCACCGGTTACCGGCATGATGCCGGTGACAACGAACAGGTTCATCAGTGTCTGGATAGCCAGCTTGGCAGTGATGCCGGTCGCCAGAAGACTGCCGAATTTATCCGGTGCATAACGCGCCACGCGGAACCCGCGGTAAATGAGGTACGCGAACAGCAGAATGACCAGCAGAGCGCCGATCAGACCCATCTCCTCGCACCAGGTGGCAAAGATGAAGTCGTTATGCGGCTCCGGCAGGTACAGCTGCTTCTGCAGGCCGTTGCCGAGTCCGCGGCCGAGCAGGCCGCCGGAACCGATGGCGATCTGGCTCATCGAGCCTTGCAGACCTTTGTCCGCCATATCCGAAAACGGATTGAGCCAGACTTCAAAACGTGTTCGTACATGCGGAAACGCAACGTAGAATGCTGCAACCGCGCCTGCACCCAGTCCCAGAATCGGCGCAAAGTACCACAGGCGCATGCCGCCTGCCAGCAGGATGATAACGCCGATACCGCAGATGATTACCATCGCCGAGGTATGCGGCTCCAGGTACAGCAGACCGATGTACATCGCCAGCAGCAGACCGTACGGCTGCACCATGGTCTTGACGCTGCGCACGCTCTTCGGGTCACGCGCCACCCAGTAGGAAAAGCAGATGATAACCGTCAGCTTTGCGATCTCGGACGGCTGAAAGCCGAACAGCCAGCGGCGTGCATTATTGATCGATGTGCCGATGCCCGGTATCGCAACCAGAATCAGCAGCGCGACCGATATCCACATGATGATGTTGTGAATGCCCGCGTACATGCGGTACGGAAACTTGGAAAGTGCGATCATAGCCGCAAGACCGATCGCGGCGAAAATGCCCTGACGCATGATAAAGTATGTCGCACTGCCCTTGTAGAACATCGCGTTGGTATAGCTTGCCGAGAACAGCGCGATCAGACCGGTGATCAGCAGCAGCAGCACCGAGAAGAACACACCGGTATCCCAGATGTGCGCCTTCATGCTGCGCATGCGTCTGCGCTTCGGCTTTGCGGTGCCGGTACGGTAACGCTCCTGCGGCACCGGCTCCCGCGAAGGACGCGCCGGTTTGCCGCTCGGCGCATTCCGCGGCATGGGACGGCGCGATGCCGGCCGGTACTGCGGATTCGTCTTTCCAGTTGTCGAAGCCATAGGGTTACCTCCGAATTACGAATTAAAACAGCGGTGCGAGTGCCACATGGTAGGCCAGCAGGCACAGCACAACCGTGATGCCGGTGAATACCAGCACGATTTTCTTCTCGCCCCAGCCGCACATTTCAAAGTGGTGGTGGATCGGCGCCATCTTGAACAGGCGCTTGCCGTGGGTCGCCTTGAAGTAGGTGACCTGCAGGATAACGGACAGCGTTTCGATGATGTAAATCAGGCCGACCAGCAGCAGGATGAGCGGCATTTCACACGCAAATGCCAGACCCGCAACCGCACCGCCGAGGAACAGCGAGCCGGTATCGCCCATGAACACCTTTGCCGGGTTGAAGTTATAGCGCAGGAAGCCCAGCAGCGCACCCGCGAGTGCCGCCGAAAAGATCACAACGCCCATGTCTCCGCGGCGGAAGCCGACGAACACGAAGAAGATGGCAACCGGCAGCGTAACGCTTGCTGCCAGACCGTCGATGCCGTCGGTCAGATTGACGGCGTTGTCCGCGCCGACGATAACGAACGCCGCGAACACGATATACAGCGGCCACGGCCAGCTGAACGAAATGCCTGTGAACGGAATCCACAGCTGCGGCAGACCGCTCGACCCCAGGAACAGTACGAGGATGAACACGCCCGCGACCAGAATCTGGAGCACCAGCTTCTGCTTCGGGGTCAGACCTGCGTTTTCCTTTTTCTTGATCTTAGCGTAGTCATCGACCAGACCGACCGCACCGTAGGCCACAGCAAGGCCGAGCACCGCAAGCGACGAGACCGAAATCTCACCCATCACGATATTGCCGATAATGACTGCCGCCGCGATACCGATAATGAACATAAATCCGCCCATTGTCGGGATATTCTGTTTGTTCATGTGCCATTTCGGTCCGATTTCGAGAATCTTCTGACCGAATTTCATTTTTCGCAGATAATTGATAACCGCTGGACCGATAGCCAGCGTAATCACCAGTGCGATCGCGAAAACAAGCACAGCCTGTTTCATGCTTCAACTTCCTCCCCTAAAAACATTGCAAGTGCGCGTTCCATGCGCATGCCGCGGCTGCCCTTGAACAGCAGCGCGTCTCCTTTTTTCGCGTCCTCGCGCAGTGCCGCGACAAGCGCGGTCTGGTCGTCGAACGCATACGCATGCTCCATGCCCTTCTCCCTGGCACCGGCTACCATGGCCGCTGCATCCGGACCGTAGGCGTACAGGGCGTCCGCGTACTGCGCCGCCGCACGACCGGCACGGCGATGACCTTCCTCGGCGTAATCGCCAAGCTCGAGCATCGAGCCGAGAACCGCAAACCGGCGGCCGTCCCCGGCCATGCCGCCGAGCACGGACAGCGTAGCCTCCATCGCATCCGGACTTGCGTTGTAGCAGTCCGCATAGATTTGGTAGCCATCCTGCTCATAGATGTTCTGGCGCATGCCGCTCGCCTGATAGCTGACAAGTCCCTGCGCGATCAGCTCGGGTGTTTCACCGAGCAGCAGACCGACGGCTGCCGCCGCCAGTGCATTGAGCACGTTATGCTTGCCCGGAATACTCAGCTTCGCGGTGAATTTCTCTCCGACCGGCAGGTGCGCCGCGGCAAGACCGTTATTTACTATATCAAATGTACCGTCGCTGTGCAAGTCCGCAGTAAGGTCGCAGGCGGAATTTTCGATGCCATAAGTTACCACCTTGCAGCCGAGGCTCTCGCGTTTGTCCCACAGAAGCGGCTCATCGCCGCAGAGAACAGCCGCGCCGCCCCTCCTGCAGACCCTCGAGAATCTCCAGTTTGGCCTTGCAGATGCCCTCACGCGAGCCAAGAAACTCGATATGCGTGGTGCCGATGTTGGTGATAACCGCCAGATTCGGCTTGGCAGCCGCCGTCATGCGGGAAAGCTCACCGAAATGGTTCATGCCCATCTCTGCTACCAGCACTTCGGTATCCCGGGTCATACGCATGAGCGTCAGTGGCAGACCGATCTCATTGTTCAGGTTGCCTTCTGTCTTCTGTGCGCGAAAGCCCTGCGAGAGAACGGCATACAGCAGCTCCTTGGTGGTGGTCTTGCCGACCGAGCCGGTCACGCCGACGACCTTGCCGCCGCACATCGTGCGGTAGCCGCCCGCGAGGTCGAGCAGCGCCTGCGAGGTGTTCTCAACGTACAGCGCCGGCACCGGATATTCCTCGTTTTCTCGATGGCTCATCACGGCGGCCGCGCCGTTCTCGATTGCCTTGCCGATGAAATCGTGCGCGTCAAACCGCTCGCCCTTGATCGGCAGGAACAGCGCCTCCGGCGGGATCTGCCGCGAATCGGTCGTGACCGCCGTCAGAGCCGCCTCGCCTCTCGCTTCGCCCTTTGTCCATTCCGCCGCCTGCGCTAATGTAAATCGTTCCATGCCGTTTCCCCCAATAATTATCAAATCTCGCCGCTGCTTGCAGCGGCTTACATTAAGACAGGTTTTCCTTTCGGAAAACCGTGTCTTTGTTCCCGTCCGCAGACGACCATGTGCTCGCACATGGTATTCAATTAGAAATTGCCTGCAATTTCATAAAAACCGGGAGCATGTATCTCGGTTTTTATTCCCCGACCCAGCCGCCTTGGGGCGCAGCGCGGCAGCAAAGCCGCGCAAGGATAGCGCCGAGCGTCATTCGGGTTTCGGAGAACGGTTTCCTTAGGAACCGTTCTCCGTAGATAGGGGACTTTTAAAGTCCCCTATCACGCGAAATATTCCGCTACAATCTCGCGTTCATCCATGTGGTGCTTCACATGGTTTACTTCCTGATAGGTCTCATGTCCCTTGCCCATCAGCACGATGATATCGTCCTTCTGTGCGTGTGCAAGTGCCCAGTGGATCGCCTCCGGACGATCGACAATGACCTGCATCGGCGTATCCGAATCCTTCATGCCCTCGAGAATATCATCGATGATGGCCTTCGGCTCCTCGGTACGCGGATTATCGCTCGTTACAACGCAGAAGTCCGCGAGATCCGCCGCAATTTTACCCATCTTCGGGCGCTTGGTACGGTCACGGTCGCCGCCGCAGCCGAACAGAGCAACGACGCGGCCCTTTGCAAAGCCGCGAACGGCCTTGAGCACGTTCTCCACGCCGTCCGGCGAGTGTGCGTAGTCGATGAGCACGGTGTAATCCGTATCGGTCGGCACGACCTCAACACGGCCCTTGACGCCGGTTGCAGTTGCCATGGACTTCGCCGCATCCGCAAGCGGCATGCCGAGCTGCAGCACGATACCGAGCGCGGTCAGTGCATTCTCGACCGAGAAATGACCCGGAATCGGCAGCTTGACGTCTGCCTTTTCGCCCTGATACTGTGCGGTGAACTCCACGCCGTCCGCGTGCAGCTGCAGGTCGGTCGCTTCGAGATCGGCCTCCGGCTTGCCGCAGGAGAACGTCATGCACGGGCACTTTGCGTCCGCGAGCATCTTCTCCGCCGCAGCATCATCCAGATTGATAACGCCCTTCTTGCTGATGGAGAACAGCAGCGCCTTTGCCTTGCGGTACTCCTCCATGGTCTTGTGGAAATCGAGGTGATCCTGCGTCAGATTGGTGAACGCGCCTACCGCAAATGGAATGCCGTGTACGCGGTCAAGCACCAGGGAGTGCGAGGAAACCTCCATGATCACATGCGTGCAGCCTGCGTCTCTCATGCGGGCAAACAGTGCGTGCAGCTCGTAGGATTCTGGCGTGGTGCGCTCGGTTTCGATCACTTCATCACCGATGAGGTTCTGGTTGGTGCCGATCAGACCCACCTTGTGGCCTGCGTCCTCAAGCATGTGCTTGACGAGGTAGGTCGTGGTGGTCTTGCCGTTGGTGCCGGTCACACCGAGCATGACCATGCTCTCTGCCGGATGACCGAAGCGGTTTGCCGCAATCTCAGCCAGCGCGATACGGGAATTCTCCACAACGACTGCGGGGACGCCCTTCGGCGCCTCCTCGCAGACAACGGCTGCCGCGCCCTGCTCCATCGCCTTGGCGATGTACTTGTGACCGTCGGTCGCGTAGCCGCGGATGGCTACAAACAGGTCGCCCGGCTGTACCGCGCGGGAGTCGTAACGCACTTCCTTGATCTCGATAGCCTGTGCGGCAGTGCTGTTTTTCACTGCTACATCCTTCAAAAGTTCCTGTAATTTCATAATTTCCTCCTATCGGTCGTTGACCGTCGTTGTATCGGAAAATTCTACCGTGACAACCGCACCGAGGCTTACCTTGGTACCGGCCTCCGGACTCTGCTTGGTCGCGGTAGTATCGCCTGTGATCTGCGCGGACGAAACACCCTTCTGCTTGAGGTACAGACCGTACTCCTCCAGCGTATCGCGGCACTCATCCGGCGACATACCGGACAGATCGGGCACTTCAACGGCCTCAGTCGGCTTTTCCTCGCCCATGTAGACGATAACCTTGCCGCTGGCCGCAATGCGCATGCCTGCATTCGGCACCTGATCGGTGACGGTATCGCCGTCGCCCTTGATGATGCAGTCAAAGCCTGCGTCGGACAGCGTGGAAATCGCATCGTCGCGCGTCTTGCCGGATACACTCGGCACGGTCAGCTCACGGCGGTCGCTCTCGCTGTCGTCATAGACCGGCGTAATGCCGATATACGGCAGCACATCCTCCATGATGCGGCCGACAACCGGAGCGGCGATCGTACCGCCGGAATGCGTTGCGGATTCCGGCAGGTCGTTGATGGCGACCAGAACCGCGATCTGCGGGTCGTCCATCGGCGCTACGCCGATGAAGGAGGCCGTGTAGCGGTCCTCGGTATCGAGCACCTTGCCGTCGCTGTCGTACTCGGGCAGGATCTCGGACGTTGCGGTCTTGCCGCCGATGCGGTAGCCCGAAACATAGGCATTCTTGCCGGTGCCGTTGGCTACGACCTGCTCCATCGCCTCGCGCATGTAAGCGGAGGTATCCTCGGAAATGACCTGACGGACCACCTCGGTCTCGTTCGTAGACTTGACCGAACCGTCTCCGCCCAGCACTTCCTTGACAACATACGGCTTTTTCAGCTTGCCGTCGTCCACGATCGCGCAGACCATGTTCAGCATCTGAATCGGCGTTACCGTGAAGCGCTGACCGAACGATGCGGTCGCCAGTGCGACTTCGTTCCAGTCACTGGCAACATCAAGCTTGTGGAACTGACCCTTGCCCTCACCCGGCAGGTCGATGCCGGTCGGCTCGGTCAGGCCGAACGCCTTGTAAAAGTTGTAAAACCGATCCATGCCGATGCTCTGGGCCATCTGCATCATCGCTACGTTGCAGGAATTCATCAGGGCTTCGGTCAGCGTCTGCATGCCGTGGCCGCTTGTGTTTGCACACTTGATCTCCCAGTTCTCCACCTGCAGGGAGCCGCCGCAGTAGTAGGTGTCCTCGGCATGGGTAGCACCCAGATCATACGCGGTGGAGACCGTCATCAGCTTGAAGGTGGAGCCCGGCTCGTAGTTATCCGCGATAACCGGATTGCGCCAGGTTTTCATCAGGATATTCACGCGGGCGCTGCCCAGCGCATCTACCAGATCGGAATTGTCATGAATCGCCTCCGGCAGATTGTCCAGACCGCCTTCCGTATACCATGCATCCGGAATTTCGACCTTGACGTTCTCTTCCTTGAGGATTTTCGCAACATTTTTCTTGAGTTCGTTGATATACTTTTCGCTCGTCAGCTTGTAGGCATCGTTCGGATCAAAGTCCGGCAGGTTGGCCATGGCGAGCACCTCACCGGTCTTGACGTTCATAACGATGCCGGAAACACCGTCGCGCGCCTCCGGGTTATCCGCCAGCGCGGTCTCGAGGTGCTTTTCCAAATAGTTCTGGATATCGCTGTCGATGGTCAGCACAAGAGAATTGCCGTCCGTCGCCGGAATGTACTGCTGGGTTTCCGGCATAATGTCCTTATTCTGTGCATTCTGCACGCGGACCAGTCGTCCGGCGGTGCCGGCCAGTTCATCGTTGTACTCGGATTCCAGACCGTATGCGCCGTTGTTGTCGCTGCCGACGTATCCCAGCACCGCAGACAGGAAGGCGCCATGCGCTGATAGTACCGCTTGGTATCCGGCTCGGAGTAGACGCCGGTGCAGTCTGCCGCTTCGAGCTTCTCATCCAATTCCTTGATACGTCCTTATCGACCTTCTGCGCGATAATTTCGTACTGCGAGTTCGTCTTCTGGATCTTTTCCATCACGGTATCGTAATCAACAGCCAGCGTTTCGACAGGATGGTCGCAAGCGTCTGCTGCTGACTTTCCGGCGTGATGCCCTTCTTGACCTTGCTCTCGTCCACAACGGCCTTCGGATCGACCGTAATGCGCTCTACGGCGGCGGATTCAGCCAGAACCTGCATATTCGCGTCGTAGATCTTGCCGCGGTTGGGCGTGATGAACGTGTCGCGCGTCTGAAGCGCCGTCGCCTGCTGCACATAGAAATCGTGATTGAATACCTGCATATACAGCAGCCGCACGCCTACCAGCCCGAAACCGATCAGTGCAAACAGCACGGTCAGCCCGCGGATACGCGTGCGCATTTGATGGTTGGGTCCCTTAACTGCCATTTAGTCAGCCTCCATATTGTTCCTGAAAAAGCGTAAGGAGTCAGAAGTTATCCACCTCTCACTCCCCTGTACGCATTGTATTCAACTGCTTATCGGATATATTCCACAAGTGCGGAAAAGCGCGCTGCCAGTGCGCTCCACAGACCGCGCAGCGTCATGCTGTCGTCTGCAACGGTGACAAGATCCGGATTGGTCAGCTCCACATATTCGATCTGCGAATTGTCCAGCTTTATCATTCCGAGCGTGTCCGTGGCGTACTGCTCTACCTCATCCATGTTCATGCTGTTCATCTGCTTGGTCGTCAGAGAAACATTCTCCGACTGCAGCTCGCTGAGCAGGTCGCTCTGCTCACTCGCTTCTGCGGTAAGCTGGGTCAGCTGCATCTGGCAGAACAGGATAAACGCCGCCGTGATTGCCACCAGAAAAATGCACGGGTACACGCCCTGCATCACAGCAGGCTTGCGGCGGTGCTTCTTTTTCTTGACCGGTGCTGCCGCTACCTGCAGATGGCGTTTCGGCTGTACCTCGCGCTGTGCAGGAACCTGATCTTCATATTTTCTTGCCGCGTTGTTCCTGCCAGAAGCCATCTTGCGCTTTCCTTTCTTTTGAATTTGCTTTTTCGGTTTAGATTTTTTCACAAACCCGGAGCTTCGCGCTTCGGGCGCGCGGATTCTCCTCAATTTCCCTTTCGTCCGGCAGAATCGGCTTGCGCGGCGTCAGCCGAACCTTCGGCTTTTTGCCGCAGATGCATACCGGAAAGTCCTTCGGACAGGTGCAGCCCTGTGCCGCCTGCTGAAAAGCCGCCTTGACGATGCGGTCCTCCAGGCTGTGGAAGGTGATGACCGCCAGTCTGCCGCCCGGATTGAGACAGTCGATGGCTTTTTCCATCGCTTCCCGCACGGCACCCAGCTCATCGTTCACGGCGATGCGGATCGCCTGAAAGCTGCGCTTGGCCGGATGCTGCTTTTCGCGCAGTGCTTTCGCGGGCATGGCGCCCTTGATCACACGGACAAGCTCCAGCGTGGTCTCAATCGGCTTGTCTGCGCGTTCGCGCTCGATCGCCGCTGCGATCAGCGGTGCGTAGCGCTCCTCGCCGTACTCAAACAGAATGCGGCGGATCTCCTCGCGGCTCCAGCCGTTTACCACATCATACGCGGTCAGCTTCTGCTGCCGGTCCATGCGCATATCGAGCGGCGCATCCTGCATATAGGAAAAACCGCGCTCGGCATGGTCCAGCTGCGGAGAGGAAACGCCGAGGTCGAACAGAATGCCGTCCGCACCTGCAAGTCCCTGCCCTTCGAGCACCTTGTCGATATCGCGGAAGTCGCTCTTGACCGGTGTGACACGCTGCCATACATCCTTGAGGCGGTCCTTCGCGTTTTCGAGTGCTTCGTCATCTCTGTCAATACAGATCAAACGGCCGGTATCATGCAAACGCTCCGCAATGCGGAGCGAGTGACCGGCGCCGCCGGTCGTGGCGTCCACATAAACGCCGTCCGGCTTGATCTGCAGAGCCTCAAGGCAAGGCTCAAGCAAAATGGATACATGATGAAATTCCATAGTTCCCTGCCCTTTTGTTAAAAATCAATATCTTCTACGTCCGCGGCAACAACCTCCGCGTCGATCTCGTCATTGTAAGCGCGCCACTTGTCGCTGTTCCAGATTTCCGCGTGGTCGAGCTGACCGATCACGGTAACATCCTTCTGCAGCTCCGCAAAGGTACGCAGATTTGCGGGAATGAGGATGCGGCCCTGTGCGTCGAGCTGTGCATCGAACGCATTGGCGAAGTAGTAGCGCTTGACGCGTCTTGCCTTTTCGCCGTTGCCGAGCGTGCGGATCTTGTCCTCCAGACGCTTCCATTCCGCTTCCGGATAGACGGACAGACAGCCATCGAGGCCCTTGGTGACCGTGAAGTGCTCGCCGAGCTCCTCGCGCAGCTTGGCCGGCATTGCCAGACGACCCTTAGCGTCTATGGAATGCTTGTATTCGCCCTTCACTCATTCACACCTGCCCTTCCGCTTTGGTGGAATTTGTGACACTTTTACCCCACATCTCTCCACCTTGATTTTATTATAGCGGTACGGAGAATAGATTGCAAGATATTTTTTGCATTATTGCACGAAAAATTCGGGCGTTTTTCTTGCAAATTTTATAGTTTTCGCAATTTTTGCGAACAGTTGTTCGATTGTATTCGTGCGCGGTGTTTTCCTGCATTTTACTGTGAAGTGGAGAGTTATCCCAAAGTTTATCCACAGAGTGTGTATTTTTGTGCAATTTCAGCCGGACATTTTTCAGCCCGGTGGCGCAAAGTGGGTGTGAGATTCTCTTTTTCGGCGCCAGTGGTGAGGAGTGGGTGAGGGGGTGGTGCAGACAAGGTGACGGCTGTTATCAAATAAAATTCGCAGGTGCCGTCCGCAACAACGCGTAAGCGAATTGTGCGGCACTGTCATGCCGCACCCAGCGTAGAGTTGCCGATATGTGTAGCAGTACGCTGTCTGTGAACTGCAAATTTTTCACGAAAGGCACGCAACGGTAACCCAACTGCCGTTCCTCTATTTCGCAGCGGTCGCCGCTCTCTGGTTTGCGCCAGACTCTCTTAGGAAAGGGGTGATTCACAAGAGGGTGGAAACCTTGGTGTCTACCCTCTTGTGCCCCTGCCGGGCAGGCAAGAACCGTTCGCCTATCCGGCGAAAAACTCCCGCCCGTTAGAAACGAACACGCTCACGCAGTTCGTGTCTCCCAGTCACCCTGTGCCGAGAAAGGCTGCGCAGAATTCCCGTTGTGCCGGTACCGCAAAGAACACGAAAAAGCAGCCACCCGAAGGTGACTGCCTGCATTTCGGTTTTACTTTGCGATGCTCTTGAAGCGCTGGCGTGCCTTGCGGACCTCCTCCAGACCGAGAGCCACTGCCTCCTCGGTGCGCTTGAGGGTATCCTCACAGTACTCATTTGCCACGCGGCGCAGCTCACGAGCCTGAATCTCGGCGTTGCCCTGTACTTCCTTGGCCTTGCGGCGTGCCGCTACGACGATCTCGGTCTCGGAGACCATCTGGCGTGCATCCTCCTCAGCCTGACGGCGGATCGCCTCCGCCTCGCGCTTGCCGGATGCCAGCATCTCACTGCGCTTTGCAACAATTTCCTGTGCCTGCTGCAGATCGTTCGGCAGAGCCTCACGCAGCTCGTCCAGCATATCCAGCATGTGGTCGCGCTCTACGATGCACTTCTCGCCTGCCAGCGGAATGCCCTTTGCGTCCTGCACCATATCATACATGCGGTTAATGAGTTCCTCTAAAGTTGCCATTTTTACTCTCCCTTTCTAATTCGGCGCACAATGTCCTGCATAATCCCCTCGGGAACAAAATCGGCGACACCGCCGCCGTGTACCGCAATATCCTTCACGATCGAGGAAGAGAGGTACATATATTCCGCACTTGTCATCAAAAACACGGTATCCAGCTCAGGGTTGAGCTTGCGGTTGGCAAGTGCCATTTGGAATTCGTATTCAAAATCCGAAACCGCACGCAGACCCTTTACGATGGCGCATGCGTTTTTCTGCTTGGCGTAGTCCGCCAGCAGACCGCCGAAGGATTCCACCTCGACGTTTGGCAGGTCAGCCGTTGTCCGCTTTAAGAATTCCACACGTTCCTCGGCGGTAAAAGCGGGTTTTTTGTTCTGGTTGTGCATTACCGCAACGATCAGCCGGTCAAACATGACCGACGCACGGCGGATGATATCCAGATGTCCCAGTGTGACAGGGTCAAAGCTGCCCGGATAAATCGCAATTTTCATTTATTTCATTCCGTTTCGCCACTCTGCCGCTGCAGAATGGTAATCATGGTAGCGCCGTAGCGGCGTTCCCGCACGACCGCGAAGCCGTGGGAGAATCTGTCCTCTACTGCACTTTCGCATATTATTATACCATTTACAGAGAGAATGTCAAACGTTTCTATCTGTTTCAGCGCATTTTCTAAGATCACGCCGCCGTACGGAGGATCGAGGAAGATCACGTCGTACCGTTCCCTGCCTGCTTTGGAAACAAATTCCGCTGCCTCCGTGCGGTGGAGCGCCGCCTTATCCTTCACACGCGCACTTTCGACGTTTTTGCTCACGATGCCGTAAGCTGTCTTGTTGTGCTCGACAAAATCGCAGTGAGCAGCGCCGCGCGAGAGCGCCTCAATGCCAAGCTGACCGGTGCCCGCAAACAGGTCGAGCACCTCGGCACCGCGCACATGATCCTGTATCAGATTGAATACGTTTTCTTTTACCCGATCGGTGGTCGGGCGGGTGTTCATGCCGGGCACGGGCTGCAATTTACAGCCCCGCGCAGTTCCGGATACAACTCTCATGGTAGCCTCCTGCTGAAATCTAACTGTTTGAAAATTAGGAATTAGTAATTAGTAATTACTCATTATGAAAAAATTCATATACGTTCTGTGCCGCATTCCTCGGCAGAATTCTCGCCAGCTCCTGCTCGGACGCCTGCTTGATATTCTCAATGCTGCCGAAATGCTTGAGCAAGTCGGTTCTGCGCTTATCGCCCACGCCCGGGATTTTATCCAGTGTGGAGCCGCGCACCTTTTTGCCGCCCAGCTTGCGGTTATACTCGATGGCGAACCGGTGGACCTCCTCCTGCATGCGGCCGATGAGCGCAAACAGCGCCGGAGTCGCCGAGATGCCGAACTCATGGCCGTCCGGCGCAACGAGGGCACGGGTACGGTGGCGGTCGTCCTTGACCATGCCGAAGCACGGAACCGACAGCCCGAACGAGTCGAGCACCTCCTTGCAGACGTGCACATGACCCAGACCGCCGTCGATCATGAACGCGTTCGGCAGCGGCGCAAACTTCTCGTCGCCGTCCACATAGCGCTGCACGCGACGCGTGAGCATTTCGCGCATGGAGGCGTAGTCGTCCTGTCCGTTGGCGGCACACGCAATCTTAAACTTGCGGTAATCGCTCTTTTTCGGCTGACCCTCGACAAACACGATCATCGAGCCGACCGTATCCTGTCCGGCGAAGTTGGAAATGTCGTAGGCTTCCAGCCGAAGCGGCAATGCCGCCATTCCGGTGACATTCTGCAGCAGTTCAAGCGATTTATGCCGTCTCTCGGACTGCTTCTCTCTGCGTTCGATCTCCTCGAAGGCGTTTTTCTCCGCGAGGCGGGTCAGCACCCGGCGTTCGCCGCGCTGCGGCACGGCCAGCTCGACCTTGCGCTCTGCGATGGATGAAAGGTACTCGCCCACGGCGTCCTGCTCCTCGATTTCATGCGAGAGCAAAACGGTTTTCGCCACCGCATTGCGCTGCGCGTAATACTGCTTGATGAACGAGGAAAGCACCTCGGCAGGGTCGCTCTCGGTGACGTGGAAGAACGTGTATTCCTTATCCTGCAGCGTGCCGCCGCTGTAATGCAGCACGCAGACGCACGCGCGGGTCTGTCCCTGCACAAAGGCGATAACGTCCAGCTCTGCGAACGCACCGGCTACCACATGCTGCTTGGTGCCCAGCTTCTGGATAGCACGCAGGCGGTCACGCAGGACGGCGGCACGCTCAAACTGCAGTTCCTCGGCGGCTTCGTTCATCTTCTCGGTGAGTTCACGCTCGAGCTTTTTTGCGTCGCCCTCGAACAGCGAGATCGCCTGTTCGATCAGCGCGTGATACTCCTCCGGACTGACCTTGCCGGTGCATGGCGCACAGCAGCGGCCGAGGTGCAGATTCAGGCACGGCCGGTCCTTGCCGATGTCCCGCGGGAAGGAACGCGCACAGCTTTTGAGGTGCAGTGCTTCTCCGATCGTATCAATCGCTCGTCTTGCCGCACCGCGGCCCATGTACGGACCGAAGTACCGCGCTCCGTCATGTGCAGGCTTGGAGACAATTTTGAAATCCGGGTAGGGCAGCGTGGTGTCCAGCCGCACATAGGGATAGCCTTTGTCGTCCTTGAGCAGAATGTTGTACTTCGGCTTGTACTTCTTTATCATCGAGTTCTCGAGCACGAGCGCTTCAAACTCGCTGTCCGTGACGATGATATCGAAGTCGTCGATATGACTGACCAGCTGGCGCGTCTTGGCGTTCAGCCGTTCGGGCGGCTGGAAGTAGTTGGACACGCGGTTCTTCAGCAGCTTGGCCTTGCCGACGTAAATCACCTTGCCGGTCTTATCCTTGTGCATGTAAACGCCGGGCTGCATGGGCAGCTTGCGCACGCGCTCCTTCAGCTGTTCTCTTGTCATGCGAACTGCCCTCCTTCCCTCAATCATCATTTGCAAAAATAAAAGCGCCGATCAAAACAACCGGCGCTTTTCCCTCAGGACGCGATAACTTAGTCAGTAAAATTGGATGTGATAAGCTCAACCAGTGCGGAAACAGCCTCTTCCTCATCCGGGCCATCAGCGATCAGGTTGATGGTAGTGCCCTTGGTGATACCCAGGGACAGAATGCCGAGCAGGCTCTTCGCGTTTACGCGGCGCTCTTCCTTTTCTACCAGGATGGTAGACTTGAACTCATTTGCCTTCTGAATGAAAAAAGTTGCCGGGCGGGCATATAAGCCTACCTGATTGGTAACCTGTACCTCTTTTGAATACATATCTGCATCGCTCCTATTTCTTCAAATCCGTTGTATATAGTCTATCGCTTTTTTGCATTTTCGTCAAGGCTTATTTCCATCTGCGCCCTTTGCTTTTTAGATGAATTTTTCAAAAAACGTACTAATTTATAGGGCATTATGCCCTATTCACCGGTTTTTGATTCCTGAAACAGGTATTTTTAGGGCAATACCACATAATTCATTAAAAGAAATCTATGCGTAAACTGTGCGGGATTTCCTCAACGCAATTCGACGATTGTTACGCCCTGCTCTCCTTCGCCGTAAACACCACTGCGGACGCTCTTGACGCGCTTGTTTTTCCGCAGATGCTGCTGCACAGCCGTGCGGAGCACGCCGGTTCCCTTGCCGTGGATGACCGTGACAGACGGCAGTCCGGCCATGATGGCGCGCGACAGGAAGTTGTCCACCTCAAAGAGAGCCTCCTCGGCGCTCATGCCGCGCACATCAACCTCGCTTTCCGCCGAGCGGATGTTAAGTTCTCTGCGCGGAGCGTCACGCCGCGGCTGCGGCTTGGGCTTAGGCGTGTTCTTCTTCTCCTCGACGAGGCGCAGCTCGTTCTCCTTGACCGTCATCTTCATCGGGCCGGCCTGCACCTGCACGCCGCCATCCCTGTCCGCCGGAGCGAGCACGGTCGCAATGACGCCGCCGACGTTGAGCAGGCGCACACGATCGCCCTTCTGCACCGAACGAATCTCGTCAGCCTCGACAACGCGCTTCTGGATGCCGCGGCGCTGTTCGTTCTCGGTTTGGGTGATGACACCGCGCAGCGCCGCCTTGGCTGCCGCGAGGTTCTGGTCGGCGTTCTTCTTCTGCGCCTTCTTTTTGAGCGTTTCCAGCTCGTCAAACACGGTTTCCGCCGTCATGCGGGCGTTTTTGAGGATGTTGTCCGCCTGACCGCGGGCGCTCTCCATCATCTTGTCCACACGGTCCTCGGCAGCATCGCGCTCGGCGCGCATCTTGTCGCGCTCGGACTGCGCCGCAGAGCGCATGCGCTGCGCTTCTTCCTTCATCTGCTCGACACGGCGGCGTTCGCGCTCCAGTTCCGCCAGAACGTCCTCGAAGCGGGCATCCTCGGTGGAGACCTGCTCCTTCGCCCGCTCGATGATGGTCGGCTGCAGACCCAGACGAGCCGCAATCGCGAACGCATTCGACTTGCCCGGAATACCGGTCAGCAGACGGTAGGTCGGCTGCAGGGATTTGACGTCAAACTCACAGGAGGCGTTCTCTACGCCGTCGGTGGTCAGCGCGAACGTTTTCAGCTCGGCATAGTGGGTCGTAGCGGCCACGCAGGCGCCCATCTGACGGGCGTAGCCGATGACAGCGACAGCCAGCGCCGCGCCCTCGACCGGGTCAGTGCCCGCGCCGAGCTCATCGAACAGCACGAGGTCGCCCTGCCCGCAGCAGTCCATGATGGACACGATGGTCTTCATGTGCGCGGAGAACGTGGACAGGCTCTGCTCGATACTCTGCTCGTCACCGATATCGGCGTAAACATGCTCAAACAGGCCGATTTCCGACTGCTCGTTCGCCGGAATATGCAGGCCGCTAGCAGCCATGAGCGACAGCAGACCGAGGGTTTTGAGCGAAACCGTCTTGCCGCCGGTGTTCGGGCCGGTGATGACGAGGGTGTCGTAATCATAGCCGATGGCGATGTCGATAGGCACGGCCTTGTCCTTATCGAGCAGCGGATGGCGCGCGCGAAGCAGCTTGCAGCGGCTGCCGTCCTCAACAAGCACAGGTGCACAGGCATTCATGTCGAACGACAGCTTGGCACGCGCAAAGATGAAGTCCAGCGTGGTCAGCGCATCGTAGTCCTGCTCGATGGCGCCCTTGTACATGGACACGCGCGATGACAGCTCCGCGAGGATGCGTTCGATCTCGTTTTCCTCTCGGCCTTCGAGCACCTTAATCTGGTTGTTGATTTCCACGACCTGCTGCGGCTCAACGAACACGGTCGCACCGGTGGACGAGGTATCATGCACCAGACCGGGCACATCGCCGCGGTGCTCCACCTTGACCGGCACAACAAAGCGGCCGTTTCTCTGGGTGATGATATTCTCCTGCAGGTACTTGGAGCGCTCACCGGAGATCATGCGGTTGAGCGTTTCGCGCACCTTGCCGGACACGCGGCGCAGCTCACGGCGGATGCTCAGCAGCTCGGGAGACGCACCGTCCGCGATCTCCTCCTCGGAGATGATGGCGGTCGTGATGGATTCCTCCAGGTCGCGGTTGCCGGAGAGCAGACCGAAAACAGGCGTGAGCGTGGTCTTGGTTTCGTGCTCGGCATCGTACAGCAGCGCACGGCGCGCCGTCTGCAAAAGGCTCGCGACAGCCAGCAGCTCGCGCGGGTTGAGCGTGCCGCCGCGGTCCGCACGGGACAGGATCGCGCCGACCTCTCGGATGCCGCCAAAGGCAGGGCTGCCCTGCCGAACCATCAGGTCCTTCGCGTCCGTGGTCTGCTGCAGCCACAGCTCGGCCTGCTCGTGGTCGTCCAGCGGACGAAGCGCGCGGCATTTCTCCTTTGCCGCCTGCGATGCCGCCTGTCCGGCCAGTTTTTCCAGTATTTCGTAGTATTCCAGTGTTTTAAGGGATTTTTCGCCTAATTTGTTCATTTCAAATCCTCTCAATTATAATTTAGGAATTATTTCAACCTATTGCGCAGAGTTTCGTTGATGGATTACCAATATACATTCACATACCCACGCAACCCTACGACATTTCTATACGTTTACCCCATCCAAACCAGTACCGCCATGACCGCCAGCGACACGATGACAAGCACCATATTCCCGCGCCAGATGCGCAGCAGCGCCGCACCGGTCTCGCCGCTTTCCTCGGCGGTGTACTGCCACTGTTCTCTCCGACCGGGGTTCCAGAACCAGATAAAGCCGAACTCGGCGGCAATGCGCTGATAGTCCTCATTCGGCAGATTGGCCTTGCAGTCGTTCAGGAAGCACCGTCCCAGCCACAGCATATATCCGATGGCGCACAGTACACCAAGCGGCAGCACGAGCATCTTTGCGCTCGGTATGAGCCAGTACAAGGCGATTGCACAGACGTCTGTAAGAATCAGATTTCTCGTTACCTTCCACATGGAAACCGTTTTGTGCGTCATAGGATGCTCCTTTCTGCTGTTACTTCATCGGCATCTGCAGCGACCGATAAAACTGCAGACTCTCAAACCCGCGTCCGAGGTGATACTTCACATACTCCTCGGCCATGCCGCAGAACTGCTCTCTTGCCGGTCCGCTGAGCGCGAACGCGTAGACCTTATTCGGCTCGGCTGTCAGCACATGAAGCATCGCCCGCAGGGTACTGTCCACAAGCTGTGTGTAACCGCCGACACGCTTCGCGCACTTTGCGTCCGCGGCTGTGCCTGCCCGAACGGAAAAGCACACCGGCGGGTTCTCTATCAGCTCGCCGCATACGCCGCACGAGGTTAAATCCGGCGCATAGCCGCTCTCAGCCATAATACGCCACTCGAACGCCGCCTTGACAAGCTCGGGGGCGCGTTTGCCGCCCTCGAGCGCATACAGCGCGTACAGCAGCAGACGGCACAAGGCCGGATTGTCGAAATCCGGCACGGTCAGGGCGGTCGTCAGCTCATTTAGGTAGCACGACAGCGCATACTTCTCGATATCGCCTGCCAGCGCAAAGAACGAGTGGACTAAATCCGCGTCCCGCAGGGTGTACCTGCCGCCGCGGTCGGACAGGATGAACTCCGAGTAGCACAGCTGCCGTGCCGCCGGATTCTGCTTTTTGCCGCGCCGCGCGTTCTTGCACAGGATTTCAATCCTGCGGCCGTCCTCGGTCAGTGCGGTCAGATAGCGGTCAAAGTCACCGAAATCCACCTCGCGCAGACCGAGTGCCCGCAACTTGACCTCGGCCATTTACTGATCCTCGTAGCCGAAGTTGCGCATCTGGTACTGGTTGTTGCGCCAGCCCTCCTTGACCTTGACCCACAGCTCGAGGAATACCTTGGCATCCAGCATGCGCTCGATGTCCGCGCGCGCCTGCTGGCCGATTTCTTTCAGCATCTCACCGCGCTTACCGATGATAATGCCCTTGTGGCTGGCCTTCTCGCAGTAGATCACCGCGTTGATCTCCACCAGACCGTCCTCGCGCTCGTTCCAGCGCTCAATGCCGACGGCTACACCGTGCGGAACCTCGCGGTCGAGCAGGCGCAGCATCTTCTCGCGGATAATTTCAGCGACAAGCTGACGCTCCGGCTGATCGGATACCATGTCCTCCGGGAACAGCTGCGGGCCTTCGATGGCGTATTTGTCGATTTCGGTGAGCAGCTCCTCTACGCCCTCGCCCGTGCGTGCCGAGATGGGCACAACCGCATCGAACTCATGCACCGCCGCGTAGGTCGCAATGACAGCGAGCAGCTCCTCCTTCTTGACGGTGTCGATCTTATTGATGACGAGGATTGCCGGCATGTGGTGCTGCTTGATCTGTGCAATCAGGCTTTCCTCAGCAGGACCGATGTTCGGGATAGGCTCTACCACCAGAACGGCAACGTCCACCTCGGAAACCGTGTCCGTCACCACCTTGCACATGTAGTCGCCCAGACGGTTGCGCGGCTTGTGAAAGCCCGGCGTGTCCAGCAGAACATACTGCGTTTCACCGCGGCTGAGTACGCCCGTAATGCGCGTGCGCGTGGTCTGCGGCTTGCTCGATACGATAGCCACCTTCTGGCCGACCAGCTTGTTTGTCAGCGTGGATTTGCCCACGTTCGGCCGTCCTACAACGGATACGACCGCAGTTTTTGTAATCTTGCTCATTATTTATCTCCAGTACAGTAATTGAGAATTGAGAATGGAAAATTGAAAATGTCGCTATCCTTGCGCGAGTTCCGTCCGCGCTGCGACGAGCTATCCTGGCGCGAATTCTCCATTTTCCATTCTCCATTATTATTGAATTCTTCCAAAATGAAAAACGAACCAAACCGCAAACGGCACGGTGACCACAACCGCCATGCCAAGCCACAGCCTGTACCACAAAAATTTGATGGCTGCCGCAAGCACGCCGTTTCCGATAAAGATACACGCGCCGACCGCGACGCACGCTGCCGCGCACACAAACACACCTGCCGCCGCGATATCCTTCGCGTTGCGTACCATGCCGTCATACCCGCTCGCCTGCTTGTCGCACAGACGCTCGATGGCGGTATTCAGCAGCTCCGCGCCCATAGTAAGGCCGAAGCAGATACACAGGATGGCCGCTTCGGTCATGCTCACGCCGCCGAACACACCGAACAGGATGACGTAGAACGCCGCCGTCATGTGCACGCGGAAGTTGCGCTCATCATGGATGCACAGCCGCAGGCCGCGGAACGCGTGCAGAAAGCTCTCGCTCAGTTTTCGGATATTCTTTTTCATGGCTCAGTCCCGCGTCAGGCCGAGGAACGCAAGGTTGTCCTCTTCCTTGCTGCGCATCAGGCGAGTGTCCTCGTCATTGCGCTCGTGGTCGTAGCCGAGCAGGTGCAGCACGGAATGCGTGGTCAGGTAGCCGCACTCTCTTGCAGGCGAGTGCCCGAACTGCTCCGCCTGCTCGCAGGCGCGCGTGTAGCACAAGATCATATCACCGAGCATGACACAGCCGGAGTCCGGTTCGGCCTCCAGCTCCTCCTGCGGCTCGCCGTTGAGAAACTCGTACATCGGGAACGAAAGAACGTCGGTCACGGCGTCCTTATTTCGGTATTCGGCGTTCATTTCGCGGATGGCGTCGGCATCGACAACGGTAACGTCGATTTCGGCGTCAAAGTCCACCTGCTCACTCGCCAGCACACGCTCGGCGCAGGTGCGGATCAGCTCGCGTACGCTGTTTTCGTCTGCTACCTCGGTCTCAAAGCCGATATTGATCTGATGATTCATCATTTTCCCTCCTTGCGGCGGGTCGGAAGGCGCTTTCCTGCCGGTTTTGCGGCAGGCTTGCCCTTGCCCTTTTTGTTTTCGTACTCTGCATACGCCTTGACGATGCGCTGCACCAGCTCATGGCGCACAACGTCCTTTTCGGTCAGGAAGCACTGGGCGATGCCCTCTACGCCGTCCAGCACGCGCAGCGCCTCGCGCAGACCGGACTGCTTGCCGTCCGGCAGGTCAATCTGGGTAATATCGCCCGTGATGACTGCCTTGGAGCCGAATCCCAGACGGGTCAGGAACATCTTCATCTGTTCGCGGGAGGTGTTCTGCGCCTCGTCGAGGATGATGAAGCTGTCGTCGAGCGTGCGCCCGCGCATGTACGCAAGCGGGGCAACCTCGATGGAGCCGCGCTCCTGATACTTGGTGAAGTTTTCCGCGCCGAGCATGTCGAACAGACCGTCGTACAGTGGGCGCAGATAGGGGTCGACCTTGTTTTGCAGGTCGCCGGGCAGAAAGCCCAGCTTTTCGCCCGCCTCGACCGCCGGGCGGGTCAGGATGATGCGGGAGACCTGCTTGTCCCGAAAGGCCGCAACAGCCGCCGCAACCGCAAGATAGGTCTTGCCGGTACCGGCAGGGCCAACACCCATGACGATGGTGTTCTTGCGGATGGCCTCCATGTATTTTTTCTGGCCGAGCGTTTTCGCCTTTACCGGCTTGCCCTTGGCTGTGATGCACAGCACATCGCGGCTCATCGTGTGGACCTCGCTCTCGCGGCCGTCCTTCGCCAGACCGATGACGTACTGCACGGTCTGGGTGCCGATGGATTCTCCGCGGCCTGCCATGGCCAGCAGCGCCGTAATTGCGCGTGCGGCGATGGAGACGCCTTCGTCCTCGCCGGTGATCTTCAGCTCCGTGCCGCGGCTGATGACCGAGACGTTCAGTTCCCGCTCGATCTGCTTGATGTTTTCGTCAAATGCACCGAAAACTGCCATCAGCAGCTCGGTCTGTTCAATCTGCATTACCTGTTCTATGGTTACACCCTCTTAAATAGTAGTTATATCATTTTCGTAGGGCGGGGTGCCCTCACCCCGCCGAATGTAGATTCATCTGCAACATTTATCCCGTAGGGGAGGCCATTGGCCTCCCACGCTATGGCTAAACGGATGCACGGGCGACCACTGGTCGCCCCTACGGTTACCCATGTACCGATTGTTTACACGGCGGGGTGAGGACAGAGGGTGAATTGCGACAAAGCCGCAAGAGAAGCCACTCTGGGGTGCCCCGCCCTACGGTATATTGTAAATTTGTGCAGCGATTATAACATGCGGATTATCGTTTATTTTTTCCGATTACGCACCAGAATCCCACCGCAAAAACACACAGCCACACCACCGAAACCGCCGTCGGCAGAAACATTGCGGCAGCTGTGGACGTCATAAAATTCGTCACGCCGAAAAACGGCACGAGAAACACACTAAGCTAACGGCAGCAGCACCGAATTTACTGGAAGGATATCCGCCGTCATAAGCAAACCGGATGCCGCACCAATCGCAATCAGCGCCGATGCAATCGTCAGCAGACACATTGCGGTATTGCGTTTCCGCCATTCGTACACCAGCAGCGATATCAGCACGATAAACACCGCGCTGACACAGAGTTTGCCTGCGCTCGCGGAACCGCCGTGAAGCCAGTCCGAGCCGTTTACGGCAAATGCTGCTGCGGTGCTCAGTCCTGCGAGAATCGTCGTAAGTTTACGGTTCATAGGCGTCTCCTTTTCTGTCTCTACGGCACCTGTTCCATCTCCACATTTTCCTCCGGAATGGCACTGTCATCCACGGCCTCGGTGCCGATCTGCTCCTCGGCGTGGACAGTGAGGTACAGCACAGCCGCGCCGTTCTGCTCGGTAAGCGTTTCGCTGTGGCTCGTCACCATGCCGTCGATATCTGCGGCGGTCTCGCCCAGTGCGCGTGAGAGCATATCCACTCGCACGTCCTCGGCGGTGCACGTTGTCGGCTCCCGCTCGTAGAATGTATACGTTTGTGTGACCAGCGCCACAGGCAGCACCACGCTGTCCGACAGCCAAAAATGCCTGGTCGTTATTATTTTATCACAAGTACCCCCTGTAATTCCACTACCAATATAGAAATTTAACCGTTTATTTCCCATCACCAGTGCATATTGATGCCGAATTTTACCCGTATACCGCTTGCTCTGCTCGGTGAGCGGCCGCGCCGCCTGAACCGTATGCGTGGTGTACGCCTGCACGGTGCCGCGCGCATGCGCTGTGCGGTACTTTCCGCCTTCGCGTGTTGGCTCGACAAGACCGCTGATGAGCGTATCGCCGGTCTGCACCGCGTCTCCTGCCCGCACCATTGGCTGTCCCTCGAGCGCACGCACCTGCGTTACCACGCCGTCCCGCGCGGCCACCACCTTGGTAATGGCGTGCTCGTCCAGCACCTCCGGCGGGTCGGTACTGCCGTAGGCGACCACGGTCAGGCTGTTGCCCCGCAGATTGAGCGAAAAGAACGTGATATTCGGCTGCAGCTGCATCATTTTCCACCGTATCTGACGGGTGTTCAGCTTCTTGATGGGCATGCCGATGCGCACGCCCATTTCGCTCAGCTGCTGCATGACAGACGTTTCGTCTATCGCCGGTGCGATCTCGGTCTGTATCGCCCATACATGCGTGCCGAGCAGCCAGCACAGCGCCGCGGCGAATACGGCTCCGCCCCAGAGCGCCGTGCGCGGACGCAGACGCGCCGCAAGGAACGGCAGACCGCGTTTTCGGAGAATATGCACGCGGCATCCCGTGCGGCCCATGTGCCGTCTGAGCGTCCGGAAATCCCGGATGGACAGAGTTGCGTGCAGCTCATTCCATGCCGTGCGGTCCATCTGCCGCAGCGTGATACCCTGCGCCGCGCACAGGTTGAGAAACCGCGTCAGGCTTGCGCCTGTCACGCGCACGCGCACCTGCCCGCAGGCCAGCAGCCACAGCCGCCCGATCATTCGCGCCCCTCCTTCCTCACTCGGTCGCGATGTACTCCACCGACGAGATCACGCCCATCACCGCCAGTTCGTCCATGGAAAGCGCCGTCAGCTCCAAATCCGCACCCAGAATGCGCACCTCGCACCCGCGGCACTTGACGCGCAGGATGCTGTCGTCGTATTCCTGTATGCCGCAGTGGTTCTCCACGATCACCCGGCTATCTCCGAGGATTTCCACACGCGGGCGGTTTGGGTGGAGGTCCTCCATGAGTTCGGCGTATAAGTTATCTTTTAGCATGTTGCGCCACCTTCATATCGCATTTTACCTTCTCCGCAGGGCGAGGCACTCCAGAGTGGCTTCTCTTGCGGCTTTGCCGCAATTCACCTTCTGCCCTCACCCCGCCGTGTAACTCATTTGCAGATGCGTAGCCGTAGGGGCGAACAGTGTTCGCCCGCAACGCGACCGGAGTCTGCGCAAGGAACGGCCAAAACCGCATGATTTCACGTTACGTGGGAGCACAATGTGCTCCCCTACGGGGTAGATTGTGCAGACCAGACAGATACGGCGGGGTGAGGGTGCCCCGCCCTACGGTATATCAGGTATAACGGTATATGTTATGTATAAACGTACTGAAACTTTCCTGCTTCTCATACACTGTTCCGAGGTGACGCTATGAAGCTGTTCTTATCGCTGGCTCTTTTTGCCGCGTTTTTGCTTTGCCCGACTGCCTGCGCGGATGGTGTCCGCGAGGGGCTTTCTTTAGCCGCAGTGCAGGCCTTACCGGCTTTATTTCCGTTTTTCGTTGTCAGCGGACTGCTTGTCCGCTGTGATACCGCGCGGCTGTCGCCGCTGCTGGCAAAGCCGCTTGCCCGCTTATACGGCCTGCCGCCCGAGGCTGCGCCTGCACTGGTGCTCGGACTCATCGGCGGGTATCCGGTCGGCGCCACGACCGCATGTGCGCTGCTCTCCGAGGGTGTGCTTTCCCGCGAAGCGGCAGAGCGCGTGAACCGGTTCTGCAACTGCGCCAGTCCGGGCTTCTGCATCGGACTGGTTGGTCTCGGCGTGTTCGGCTCCGCGCAGGCAGGCGCGATGCTATACGGGATACATATCGTTTCGGCACTGATCGTCGGATTGTTTTCCGCGCGTACCCCATTATCTGCCGTGTCGCAGCGTATCCATAACCGGAACCGCACCTCATTCCCCTCGATTTTCTGCGCGTCCGTACAGCAGGCAGCGTCCACGGCGCTGACCGTGACGGCATTTCTGACCATGTTTTCCATCCTGCTGCGGCTGCTTTCGCCGGTTTTTGCACTTTTGCCGTACGGAAACGTACTGGACGGCATGATCGAGCTGACTAACGGCTTAGACGAGCTGACGGTGCTGACGCTGCCGCGCAGGACACGGCTGACGCTTGCGTCCTTCCTGCTGGGATTTGGCGGACTGGCTGTGCAGTTTCAGGTGCGCGCCCTCGCGGAAGCACACGATTTGCCGGTGCGCGGCCTGTTTGCCGCAAAGCTGCTGCACGGTACGCTCGCAGCTGTGCTGACGGCTTTCCTGTTTTCCCTCTCGCCTGCCGTGCTGACGGTTTCCTCACCGGAGCTGACACCGATATCGGTACGGTTCCGGTATACGCTTGCTGTGCTGTTCGTTTCCGCTTTGTATCCAATTTGGGGGTGGAAAAAGCGCAGGAAATGATATATAATATTTATATATGTCTTGTGTCCGCCGATACTGATCCTGTCGGACACTTTTTCACCTGATTTTATCACGACTGGAGTGACCACGCATGAGGCTCAAAAAGCTGCTGCGAAAAAATATAGAACCGCGCTGCACCTACTGCGCGCACGGCTCTCCGCTGGCGGACGGCGAACGCATTGCCTGCCGCAAACGCGGTGTGGTAAACGGCACCGATCACTGCCGTTCTTTCCGCTACGATCCGCTGCGGCGCACACCGCCCAAGCCGGCGGTTCTGCGCGGGCACTTCACCGATGCCGATTTTTCTTTAGGAGATACCGATGAAGAGCAATAATTTCAAAAACCGTCTTACCGCACTGGCGCTGTGCTTTACACTGCTGCTTGGTGCGGCGCCGATCACCCGCGCTTATGCCGTGAATGACGAGAGTGATACCTCATCGAGCCAGTCGGATTCCGACAGCACGGACACCTCGTCCACCGATTCCGACAGCACGGACACCTCGTCCATCGATTCGGGCAGCACAGATTCTGCCGACAGCAAGGATTCCAAGGACGCGACCGCCGACAACGACAAGGACGTTACCGCAGCGGCAAGTGAAGCGCCTGCCGTAACGGCTACCGCCGCCCTGCTCATCAGCCCGGATTCCGACATGGTGCTGTATGAGAAAAATGCGGACGAAAAGCGGTATCCGGCGTCCACGACCAAAATTATGACCGCGCTGCTGACGCTTGAGAATGTCAAGGATCTGAACGAGACCGTCACAGCCGAGCAGGGCGACTTCGCCAAGGTTACAGCAGACAGCTCGAACGCAGACATCAAGGTCGGTGAGACTGTGCGCGTCATCGACCTGCTGTATGCGCTTATGCTGCCCTCCGCAAACGAGGCGGCGTACATGCTCGCGCGCCATGTCGGCGGCACGAGCGAGCACTTTGTGGACATGATGAACACCCGCGTCGAGGAGCTTGGCTGCACCGGAACGCATTTCTGCAACCCGTGCGGCCTGCACGAAGAAGACCACTACACCACCGCCCGTGATCTGTACCTCATTGCCCGCGAGGCCATGAAGAACGACACGTTCACCAACATTATCGACACCGTGCAGTACCGTATGCCCAAGACCAACATGCACGAGGAACGCATCATCTTCACCACCAACCAGCTCATCTTTAGCTCGTTCAATCCGTGGTCGTACCCGTACAACAAGGGCATCAAAACCGGACATACCTCGCAGGCGGGCAACTGCTTTGTCGGCTACGCGGAGTACGGCGATGCCAAGCTGTATTCGGTCGTGCTCGGCAGTGCCGCCTCGTCCAAGGAGTACCCGACGGTAGCGGCCAGCTTCACGGATACCAAATCGCTGTATCAGTGGGGCTTCACCCACTTTAAGACCAAGACCGTTGCGAAAAAGGGCGACACGCTCGCCCATGTAAAGGTGGACCTGTCCACGCAGACCGATCAGCTGGTGCTGACCGCGAAAACCGATCTGGTGGCGCTGCTCCCTGCCGATGTAGAGACCGATTCGCTGGAAGCGACACCCAATCTGCCGGAAGCCGTTGACGCGCCCATCAAGGCCGGTGATGTGGTCGGCAGCATGACATACAGCTACAACGGCACGTCCTACGGCACGGTCGAACTGGTCGCGCTCAGCGATGTGGAAATGAGCCGCGTACTCTATTACTCGGACAAGCTGAGCCATTTCTTCCAGAGCACCGTGTTCAAAATCGTGCTGATCGCAGCCGCAATCTTCATCGTGCTGTACATTCTGTTCAACATCACATTCGGCGGAATCCGGCGCCGCCGTCGCCGCAAGGCGATGCGCAAGCGCTACGATAACGATGATTATCCGCGCAGACACCGCCGATAAACAATCGCATACCGGCGGTTCAGCGAACTGCAAATACAGAGGCGGACCCATGTGTCCGCCTTTCATCTTACCCCCAAAAATCATACGTCAAAAGGAGCCTTTTCCCATGCAAATCATCGCAGACCTGCATACCCACACCAATGTAACCGACCACGCATTCAGCACGCTCACCGAAATGGTGCAGGCGGCCGAAGACCGCGGTCTTGCGGCTATCGCCATCACCAACCACGGCCCCACCAATCCGGACGGCCCGCACGAGTGGCATTTTTCCAACCTGGACCTTATCCCGCGCAAGATCGGCAAGGTAACGGTCATTCGCGGCATTGAATTCGACATCACCGCTCCGGCAGGCGGCATCAACGTCATTTCCAACAAGAGTCTCAAGCCCGTTGAGTTTGCGCTCGCGTCCTTCCACGAGTGCATGTTCCCGCCGGTGGACAGCAGCGTACACACGGCGGCGCTCGAGGCCATCCTGTACAACCCGTATGTCAACGCGTTCGGCCACCTCGGCAACTCCAACTTCCCGTTCGACCACGAGTACATCATCAGCCGCTGCAACGACCACGGCAAGATTGTCGAGATCAACAACGCGTCTCTGTCCATCCGTAAGGGCAGCCATGACAACTGCATGGACATCGCCCGCCTGTGCATGAAGTATGAGGTGCCTATCTCGGTGGACAGCGACAGCCATATCTGCTACCGCGTCGGTCATGTGGAGGGCGCACTGGAAATGCTCGAGGAAATTGGTTTCCCGGAGGAGCTGATCATCAACAGCAGTGTGGAGCGGCTGAACAACTATTTCAAGGGCCGCGGCCTGCATCTGTTCGACGAGGAGGATTTGCTGTGAGAATCGGTATTGATCTGGGCGGCACGACCGTCAAGGCGGCGCTCTGCACCGAGGACGGCACGCTGCTGTGCAAGGACAGCCTTCCGACCCGGACCGGCAACGCAGCCGGCCTGAAAGCAGATATGAAAACGCTGGCGCTCTCGCTGTGCAGGGCGCACAGCTGTGCGGTAGAGGATGTAACGGCGATCGGCATCGGCGTGCCCGGCTCGTTTGACAAGAAAACCTGCACCCTGCGGTTCGGCACCAATCTGGGTCTGAATAACGTCAGCTTTGCGGATGCGTTTTTGCCTGAGTTCGGCTGTCCGGTGCATCTGGATAACGACGCGAACTGCGCCGCGCTCGGCGAAGCGACTGCCGGTGTGGCCAAGGGCACGCACAACATGCTGATGGTAACGCTCGGCACCGGCGTTGGCGGCGGCATTATCATTAACGGCCATCTGTACACCGGCTGCAACGGCATTGCCGGTGAGATCGGGCACATGGTTATCCGAAAAGACGGCGAGCCGTGCAACTGCGGACGGCGCGGCTGTCTGGAGGCGTACTGCTCGGCGGCTTCGCTCGTGCGGTTTGCCGAGCGTGCGCTCGAGGACGGACGAAAGAGCGTGCTTGCTGTACACAAGGGTCAGCTGAACGCCAAGCAGATCTGCGATGCGGTAGACGCGGGTGACGCGCTCGCGCAGGAGCTGTTCGACGAATACTGCGGCAATCTGGCGAACGGTCTGGCGAGCTTTGTCAACCTGTTCCAGCCGGAGAGTATCGTGCTCGGCGGCGGACTGGCGGGCTATGGCGAAAAGCTGCTCGAGCCGCTGCGCATGCTTACTTTCCCGCAGACCTTCCGCGGTGAGGACCGAAATACCGAGATCGTCTGTGCGTCGCTCGGCAATGACGCAGGTCTGGTGGGCGCAGCGATGCTTGTAGAGTAATCGCTTGCGAAGCGAACGGAATCTTGCCTGCCCGGCAGGGGCACAAGAGGGTAGACACCAAGGTTTCCACCCTCTTGTGAATCACCCCTTTCCCTTTGGGATAGTCTGGCGAAAATCGGAGAGCGGCGACCGCTTCGAAAAGGAGAACGGCAGAGGATTTTTTCTTCCGTAGGGGAGCACAGTGTGCTCCCATTTCTCTACCTCTGCGCAGTGCCAGATACATTGCTTCTACACATACCAGCTACTCTTCGCAGGCGCAACATAACAGTGTTGCGCAACTCGTTTGCGCGTTGTTACGGACGGCATCTACGAATTGTATCTGATGTAAGACTATACCGTAGGGTGCGACGACTCGGCGCACCGTATCAAACAACCTGCACACGCGTAACCGTAGGGGCGGTCATTGGCCGCCCACGCAACAGAAAATCGTCACGTCAATTTTCCATTCTCCATTATTCAACCGCATAAAAAAGGGCTGACCCGTCGGGTCAGCCCTTTTCTCTGTCCTGCTGTTTTGTCTGCCGTTACTTGATGATGTTTTCGCACCAGCGCTGCATGATCGCTGCGATCTCGGCACGGGTGGCGGTGCCGGTCGGTGCCAGACGGCCGCCATTCTTACCGTTCAGCACGCCTGCGCCGACTGCCCACTGCAGAGCCGGAATCGCGTATTCACTTGCCTGCTGAACATCCACATAGCTGAGAATATTGGTATTCTCACCCACGCTTACGTCGATGCCCTTGCTCTGGGCGTAGCGATACAGGATCGCTGCCGCCTGCTCGCGGGTGACGGATGCATTCGGTCGGAATGTACCGTCTGCATAGCCGGTTACGACCTTATTGGACGCTGCCCAGCCGACTGCTTCGGCATACCATGCGTCAGCCTGCACATCCGAGAAGTTCGCCGCTGTGCCCTTCGGCTTGCCTTCCAGGTTATACAGGATCTGCACGAGCATACCGCGCGTCAGGTTGGCATTCGGCGCAAACGCACGGCTCGATACGCCGTTCATCATTTTGTGCGTGAGCACATAATCAACGGACAGATGATACCACTTTGCAGTATCTACATCCGTAAACGGTGCGGACGGACAATCCTTGCCGCCATCGCACGGCTGGTCTGCGGTAGTCTTGAAGCCCACGCTGACCTTAGCCGCCGGCATCTTAAAGGTGTATTTGCCGCTGCCGAGATCGGTCAGGGCAACCGTCTTGCCGTTTACGTCCGTGACAGTCAGCGTACCTTCTCCGGCAACAGTCAGCGTTACGGTGTCGCCTGCGGCCGCCTTGGTCTTATCCGCCTTGACGGTATTCGCCAGTGCGGACGGGATCACGATGTCGTAGGTGGTCGGGGCAACGGCTCCGCCGCCGCCACCACCGCCGCCGCCCGACGTCGGCGCGGTATACTTCGTCCAGCTTACGCCGAACGGAGACAGGCTGGTTACATGGAACCGCAGACCATCGGTCTCCTTGGTGATATGGGTAAACTTCTCGATCTTGCCCTCGGAACCGGTCTTGGTCAGCATATGGACGATTTGGAAGGTATCCTTGCTGTCCGTACCGTTCGGATACGGCAGAACAACGTCTACACCGTCCGCCGGGAAGTTGTTTTCGTTTACCGGAATCCACTTGCCGCTGTCATAGTATTTAAGCGCGATGTCGTAGAATGCCACGCCATCCTTCCTGCCGGTCAGTTCCGCTGCCAGCTTTGTCTGAATCTTTTCGACCGTATCCAGTTCCGGAATATTTTTGAATTTCTCCGGAACGGTCAGATCGCCGATGATTACCCGATGTGCTTCTACGCTCATATCCGGCACTGCCGTTACGTTCTTGATCGTGACGGTGTAGCTGCCGTTTGCGTTCTTCCTGGCTTCCACTGCGTCACAGCCATGCAGCGTTGCATGTTCGGCAAGTTTGCCGTTGATGCAGTCGTAGCCGTTGATGACCAGCTTGCTGATTACCGTGTAGTCACCTGCCAGACCGACTGTGAATGTCAGATCGCCGTTTTTGCGGATTTCAGTCTCCGGCTTGGTATCGTCCGGTGTACGCTTCACATCGGAGACCTTCCAGCCGATGCCGCCGGTCGGAATGGCGAAACCTTTGTAGGGAACGAACTTGACAGCTACATCGGTCTTGCCGGTCAGGCTCGGGATAACCAGCTCGTTAGAGATGTTATTCTGATCTACACCGTTTACCATCCACTGTGCGACCATCTGCTTGTTTCGTCCGTTTTCTACGGCAGGCGTTGCCGTGAATACGATCTTGCTGCCGCGGGTAACACTTGCCGGACTGTTCTTCTGCGGCGTAATGGCCTTGCCGTTTGCCGCTGCAGCAACCGTTGTGCCGGTATCTGCATCCTGAACATCCAGGGTTACATCGTAGTTGATCGCGCCGTCAAATACGGCCTTGACCGTCGTATCCCTGCGAATTTCCGTCAGTGCCAGCGTATTGCCGGATGCAGCCTGTGCAGCACCGCCGTTAACCGACCATTCCTTGAGATAGTAGCTATTGCTGCTCGGTACTGCGGTAACAGTCGTGCTGCCGCCGCGCTTGACGCTTGCCGGTTCTGCCGACGCCGTACCGCTGCCCTCGCTTGTTACCGTAATGGTGTATGTCGGGCGCTCAATCAGCGTTGCGGAAACCTCAGTCTTTGCGGTTACATTCTTGACCGTATAAGTGAGCGGTGCATCTGCCGTATCGGTCATCTCAGCGACTGTCGAGCCGTTCACCTGCCATGCCTGCACCATATCGTCCGTATTCTCCGGCGTTACGGTGAAGGTTACGTCCGAACCAGAGGAAACATAGCCGTCCGTTATTGTCTTGCCGTTCGCGGTGATGGCGATATTGCCGTTTCTGCCGTTCGGCACGGCGCTGACCGGAACCATTGCCTTGAAGGTGACTGCAACCGTGCTGTTTTCGGTTACGTTCAGGGTGTAGGTGCTGCCGCTGTTGGCAACCGAATGACCGTTTACCGTCCACTCGTCAATCTCATAACCCTTATCGGGTTCTGCGGTGAAGGCAACCTTAGTGCCGCCGTTGACCTGTGTGCCGGCTGCAACCGATGCACTCAGCGTGCCGCCCGCCGGCTGGCTATACGTTACTTCGTACTCTCCTGCGCTGAACTGTGCTTCAACATGATATGCCGTTGACGTTCGGCTTCGTGAGACAGCCGTTCTCGACCGTCCACGTCAGCGTATTGCCGTTACCGGCAACTGCCTTGCCGTTGACCGTCCAGCCGGTCACATTCTGACCTGCTGGCGGTACTGCCGTAAAGGTGAGCGACTCGCCGCCGCGTGCGGTTGTGCTGTTCTGTCCGTTTACGGTGACGTTATCACCGGTGGTGATGTTGTACTCGACCTGCTGGAACCTCGGTGCAATGTAAATCGAGTTTGCACTGGTCGTGTTTGGATAGGTATAGGTTTCGCCTGTGCCTGCGCTGTCATCACGCACATTATTGACGTACCAGCCTTCGATTTCGTAACCAGGCTTTACCTCTGCCGTGAACTTGATCGGCACGCTTGCCGCAATATTCGCGCCGGTAGCCGCATCACCGAGGATAGACGTTTCATTCGCCTCTGCCGCGCTGATATAGCCGCCTTCGCTTGTTTCGTCCGTCGGACCGAAGGTAATGCCGGTCACCAGCTTGACAAAGCGAACCTGAACCGTCGTTTCACCCCGCAGATTGCTCAGCGTCTTGCTCACTGCGGTATCCGCCGTGGTCTGGCCGTTGATGGTCCAGTCCTGTACGCGGTAGCCTGCGTTCGGCACCGCCGTGATCGTGATATCCGAGTCGCGGTAGAAGCTGTGCGTGCCTGCTTCGAGGTTCTCCTGCTTGTATGCGCGCATGCCCTTGCGGGTGATTTCTGCGGAAACCGTGCCGCCGTCTCCCTCGTCACCGAGCGAATCAACGGACAGGGTGAAGTCGTATTGCGGGAGCGCCTTAGACGTTGCATGAACTTCTACATTGCTTTCGATAGACCCACTCCGGGTATAAGTGGTGTTATCATTTTCTGCTCCGTTGACATTCGTCCAACCGGTAACGTTCCAGTTGTCAGTCTCGTAGCCATCATCCGGTGTTGCCGTAAATACGATATCGCCGCTGTACTTCTCGACATGATCGCCGGTGCTCAGCGTCTTGTTACCCTGCTTTTTGCCGTTACGGTGATGTGAGTGTCACCGCCAAAGGTTATCACCGGCTTCTCGGCAAAGATTACCTGAACCAAGGTATCCTTCGTAATCTGGATATCATCCTTCGCTACCTTGCCCGACTGATAAGCCTGCGCATTGTCGTAATCGAATGTCTGCGTTGCACCATCAGCCGTAACCATGATTTTCTGCACGAAATAACCGTCGTTTGGTGTTGCCGTGATTGCTGCCGTGCTGTTCATATTCACATGACCGTTTTCACCCTCAGCACCAGTCAATACAACATTCTGGATACCGCGTGTGCCAGCAACTTCGACTGTGCCGTTGACCGGCGCAGCCACCGTCACCTGCGGCTTCTCCGCGATATGTGCGATAACCTCAGTGGTCTTTTCCAGACTTGCGATGGAGGCCTTTGCCGAATCCTTTGCATCCGCTTCCGCACCAGTCCATTTAGAAACATAGTAATTCTCGTTTACCGCAGCAGCAAACTCAATCGTCGAATAATTGCCAACCGTACTGCCGCTGGTAATCGCATTGCCGTTTTTAATCTTTGCGGTAACGGAAGCAATGTCTGCGTTTATCAGGTCACCCTTTGCATCCACTGCCTTGAAGGTCAGCATTACCTCCTGCGCCGCATTGATCACAGCCGTAACCGTATGCGTTCCAGTGATATTGCGCAGCGTAAACTGCTTCTGCGTACCCGAATTTGCGGCTTCCTTACCATCCACCTTCCACGTCTTGACCGTGTAGTTGCTGCCCAGATTTTCCAGTGCAAACGTTACTGCCGCACCGTCCGGCACCGCATTCAGATCTGCCGCAGTGCCGTCTGCCAGCTTCGCCGAGGTCTGCACGGACGGCAAGGTGCTGCCGGTTTCCGACTCGATGTTGAAGGTGAGCCTATAGGTGCCTGCCTTGCTGAACTCTACCGCTACCTTGCGTTCCTTCTGCACATTTTCCAGTGTCAGCGTGGACTCACGGTACAAATCGGTCGTACCCGGCCAGTAATACGGCTTGTCGTCCACCACCCAGCGTGCTACCGACATACCGCTGTTCGGCGCAGCCGTGAACGTCACATTTGCGCCTTCCGCAATCTTCTGTCCGGTCGTGACTGCACCGCCGTCCTTCAGTGCTGCGGTCAGCTTACCGCCTTCGCCGCTGCTGAAGGTAATCGTGTGCGAATCACTGCTGAAGGCTACTTCTACGTCCAGCTTTTCTGTCAGCGCCGCTACCGTCAGTCGTTCGCCAACCTTTTTGCCGTTCGACAGAATCTCCGTCACCTTGTACTTTGGATTACCGGTAATGGACTGACCGTTGACCTTCCATTCCTTTACAAAGGAAACCGTCGTTGCTCTTGGCATCAAACATCAGCCTGGTGTTCTTAGCGATGTTCTTACCGCTTTCAAACTTCTGGTCGAGGTTGCCGCTGTTGTAGCTTGCACTAAGCGAGCCGCCTTCACCGGCGCGATAGGTTACGCTCAGGGTGTCCTGCTTGACAACCAGCATGCGCTTGGTCAGATTCAGCTCGTACTTCTCGAGCAGCGACTTCACAGCCGCGTCCTCACCGTTGACCGCAATCGTTACCTCAAAGCGGCCGCTGACGTTCTTTCGATTGCCCTTGTCATCATACAGCGCACATACGGCTGTAATTGCCGACGGCAGGGAGTCACCTGTCTCCAGCGCATCCGCCTTGACCACCAATGCGCTCTTGCTGTCCGGTGCCTCTGTCGAAGTATGCTCGCTGTTATCCTTATCCCAGGTTACATACAGCTCCAACGGCTTGCGCTTTACCGTAATGGTCGTGGACGCCAGCTTGGTGCGCTTGGAAGTATCGCTGTAATTCTGGTATGCCGTGATGATATAGGTTCCCGCCTTCTCCGGTCGGAAAGTGCTGCCATTGATAGCCGTTTCCTTACTCTCGCTCTGACCGGACTGACGCCATGTGTAGGCGATATCTCCCGTAACCTCTGTTTTGCTGCCTGCGGTAACAGCGTTTCCGTTTTTCGTTACAGTCTGCTGCTGCACGGTCAGAGCAATCGGCGTACCGTATACGCTCGTAATCTTGTTTTCTTTGCCAACAGTGCTTTCAAGAGTGTAAACGGTCTCCGTTGTGCTGGTCTCGCCGTCCTCTACACTCTGCACGCCTGCCAGATAATATACCGTATCACTTGTCAAGCCGCCGGTCGCGGTGGTCGTGATGGCATACAGACCGGCTGTCGGTGCGGTCCACGTTTTGCTGTCCGTGCCGCTGCTGTCTGTTCTGCCGACAATCGTGCTGACCGTGCCGTCCGACGTGTTCGTAATCGTCAGCGTGTACTCCACATTGCCGAGTGCAGAGCCGTTCTTTTTTCCGCCTTTTCCGCCGTTTTTCGTCGTCAGGGTCAGCGCCGTACCGGAACCAGGCGTAGATGTAGTAACCTTATTTTCAACTGTCGCTTGCTCGGTTACCAGTGTGAAGGAAGGCTCCTCATAATCGCCCAGCTTCGTCTGCTGTGTGCAGGTCAAGCTCGGTCCGTTCATAGCTGTTCTCTGTCTTCTTCACCAGCTGATAATACTTGACAGTATAGGTGTCCTCTTCCGCACCGGCGCTACCACTGGTCGACTTAGCCATTGTACTGAGAATATAGCGGTCAAACGTGGTTTCGTTCTCCGTCACAGTATCCTTACCGTGAATCAGGTACTGCTCGCCGTTCCGGTACTTGCTTTCGTCGTATTCCGCGTCTGTCGGTACATTCGTTGCACTGTTCAACGTAAACGCTTTTGCTTTTGCTTTTTCGTTTTCGTTTTTGTCTATCACCACGGTTTCCGGCGTAATCGTGCTCAGCACTGCTGCGTCTGCATCACCGTTCTTCCACTGATAGGTGGTATTCATGGTGAGTTCGAACCTGCGGTATACGTCTCGCCAGTCTTTGTTACGGCGTAGTATACGGTCGATACCGAACCGTCATCTTCCTTCTTTTCACCGATGCCGACATATTTTCCCTCTTGATTGTTTACCTTGTAAACATTCAGCGTCAAGTCGCCGACTTTTACGGTGCACGGAACGGTTGTCTCTACGGATTCTGTCGTGGTTTTAACCGTGTTGAAATTGCTCTGACCGATATACGGCTTCTCCTGAGTGCCGCTGCCCTCCAAAGTACCGGATACCGTCAAACCGGCGGTTGCCTGCGGTGTACCGACCGTCAGCGTTGCCGCATCACTGTAGAACGAAATCGGCGTTGCCGACTTGGTATAACACGTTACCACGCAGCGGTACATCGCACCATTCAGTTCGCTCGTTACCGACTTTACGGTATAGGTGTCCTGCGTAGCACCTTCAATATCCGTCCACTTTCTTCCCGGCAGACGCTTCTGCCACTGATAATCCGTGCTCGAAAATTCTGCCGGAGTCGAAGCCTGCACACGGAAAGTTGTCGAGCCGTTCAGCGGAACGGTTACTTTGTCCGGTCCATTGATAATCGGACGGCTCATCTCATTCGCCAGCGTCTTGCCGACAACGATCTCGCTTTCAACCGACTCTTCCTTACTGGTATAATATCCGGAAGTGATCGTATACTGATACTCTTCGTTCGACGCAAGATCCTTCAGCTGATACGCATATTCACCACTCGGTGATTCCGATGCGTCTACGGTGTCAATCAATACGAACGGCTTATTCTTATTGTTCTCAATGTAGCGGTAAATCTTGTAATACTCCGCCGGACGGTCGCCGGATTCCCACGACAGCACCATACTGTTGGTGGTCTGCTCACTCAGCGACAGATCCTGCGCCGGAGACGGCGGTGCCGTCACATTGCTGACAACATAGCCCAGTACCGGTACTTCATCGCCGTTGAACGGTACCGTCCATGTGCCGAAGCTCCAGTCAAAGTTATAGCGCGAATCGCCGCCGCCGGTAACAGAGCCCAGCTTGGTAATCTCCTCAGTGTTTACCTTTTCGGTTCCGGCGCTTGCTCCCCAGTGATAACCGCCGCCAGCCTTGAAGCCGCCAACTACACCATACATCTGCACCGAACCCTCATAGGTGTAATCAAAGGTTACGCCGCTGCTGGTTGCAGCCGTAAAAAACTCTGCAGCTGTGTACCCGAATCTTTGTAATGACCAACTTTACCGGATTGCTCCGAATGGGAACCGCTCGGCAGACTGGAACGATAAGTATTCGGCTGACCGGACGTGCCCAGATGCAGGTTGCTGCCAATCTGCTGCATACCCTCGTACGCCGAAGCAGCCTTATTATAAGTATCTACCGAAACCATGTTCATCGAAGGATTACCCGGAACCGCCAGCGTCATAGAACTGGTCAGCTTCGGCGAATTGCCCTTCTTTGTGCCATCCGGATACTTCACCTGATACTCGTAATATGTCATCGGTGTTGCATACATGAGCACCATATTGTCGTTCGTATCATTAGAATACTCGACCGTTATTTCCTTGCTTGTAGATTTTGTTGCACCAACAGTAAAGGTATGACTGGTATTAAATTCAACACCGCCGCCGGTCTTTCAATCAGCGGTGCAACATATTCAAAAAGCCCGCCATGATATCAAAACCAAACGAACCGGATGCCGTTACTGCTACAGTATTATCCTTACTGTATCCGATTCCGGTCTGCGAGTTTCCGATATCGCCGTCATTCACCTCCGCAAAGTGCGGCGACGCTTCCAGAATCGCCATTACCTTCGGATCGGTGTAGCCGGTGCTGACGCTTTGGATCTTCGCAAGCATGGCATCGTTGTTTACATCTGCCGTTGCAATCGCCAGATTGCAGTTGCTCTTGTCATAGTATGTCCAGTCATCCTCCCAGCGGCTGAACGTGCTGTCCGGCGTAACCGTTGTCTGACCGCCCGAGGTGCTCGTACTCGATTTTTTATAAAGCTGACCAATCTTCAAAAACTGCTTGTCGAAGGTCTCCTGCTTGCGGTACTCAACGTAGTATACCTGTTCCATGCCCTGATTGTTGCCGTTAAAATTGCCGACGGCATAGTCCAGAATACCGCTGTTGTTGATTAGTCGGCCGCCCAGCCAGCGGTCATGGCCCTTATCCGAGCCGTCCAGGATAGACAGCTGCTGACTGCCGTTCACCGTGCCGACTTTATACATACTGCCGGAAATGAACAGATATTCCTGGGTGTTCACGCCGTCCGCCGCAACAGCCGCTACCGCGATCGGATTCTGCACATCGTCACCCTTGGTGCCGGTATTGGTAAAGCCGTTGGTGACAACTTCGGTGGCCTTGCATTTCTCTGTCCACGAATTATCCTTCGTGCTGTACTGATAGCTGTACGCCAGCAGCTTGCTCTTGTCGAAGTCGCAGTCCTGATAATTACCATTCTTATCGTAGTAGCCTACCGCAACAACTTCCGGCGGCATACTGCCGCTCGGCGCATTGCTGACATAACCGATGGTTACGCCTGCAAAGCGGGCGCGACCGCTTGCACCGTCATTGCTGTTCAGCAGCTTCTTGTTCATCATCTGCTTCCAGCTTTTATTGTTGTTGTAATCGTAAACCGTCAGATAGGATTTCTCGTAGTCGGTATGACCGTCATACGATTTCTCCTTCAGGTCATTGACGTTGACCGTCATTGCCAGCTCGTCGATACCGTCCATATCCACGTCGCCGACTTCCATATCAACGCTCAGATGCGCACGCAGCTCGTTATCGCCGTTGCCGTCGTGGTACAGCATGGCCTTCAGCGCGTCTCGGCCGCCGTCGATGACGTCACCGAGGTTGATCACGCGACCGTTGTCAGTCAGTGTGCTGCCGCTGAACGTATACTCCTTAATGCTGTCTACAGTAGCCGTATCCTTGTTATTGCCCGGCGTATAGATCATCAGCGTGTCCTTGCCGTCACCGTCAAAGTCGCCTGCGGCCAGACTCAGCATAGCGCGGGTCTGGTAGAATTTCAGTTTCTTGATGTATTCGGTGTCGTTACCATCTCCAATCTGGACAACATTCGATACTCTGCGGTCCTTGTTCGTCACATACAGACGAAGCCGTTCCGAACTTTTATCAAATACCAGATTCGCAATGTATTCATCCTTGCCGGTGCCGTTCGGATCAAACGCCACAGTCGCAATACGCTCGGCATTGCCGACCTCGGTCGAGTTGCTCCACCGGAATGTGGACATCTGACTGCCCTTGCCCTTGCCGTTGGCGGCGCCGTTGGCTGCGCCCTCGTATGTCGTCTGGAACTCATCCGAGTCCACACCGGCTACAACCAGCTCGTGGTTCTGGAACAGCGGAACCCATCCCAACGTGCCGTATGGGTTATTACGAAGTGTGGCTGCGTCTGTTATGCCCGTTTTTTTTCTTCCGTGGGCAGACCAAAGCCGTCTCTTTCTGCAGCAGTATCCGCTGCCGCCGCCTGCGGCAGCACGATCTGCGGCAGCAGACCCGCCAGCATACTGCATATCAGCAGCAAACTGCAAATTCGTTTTTTCATCTTTCATCCTCCTTGCCTTATGAAATAAACGGTTTCCACGGCTTTCCCCTGTCTTTACCGCGGAGCACCGTCCGAGGATACAGGTATTTCACCGTACTTTCAGTATAAGGGCAAAAAGGCGGCGGACGGCGAAGGTACCAAATTTGTTACCTTCGCCGTCCGCTGTAAATATTCAATTATTGCTCCTCGAGCCGATATCCGCTGCTGCGGTACGAATTGACCGTGACCCTCGCATCCTCGCCGCCGAGCTTCTGCTTAAGCCGTGAGATCGTCATGCGCACGGCATGCGGGTCGGCTCCCATCGGCTGCTGCCAGACCGCCTCGTACAGCTCCTGCGCGCTGACGCTGCGGTTCGGGTGCCGCGCCAGATACAGCAGCGCCGCAAATTCCTTCTGCGTCAGGTTCAGGTCGGTCTCTCCGATGTACGCGCGTCCGCTCAGCAGATTCATCTGCAGCGGGCCAAGCCGTACTGCGCGTTCCTTCGGGTGCGCCGCACGCAGACGCGCTTCCACGCGGGCCATGAACACCTCCAAATCATACGGCTTTGTCAGATAATCGTCTCCGCCTGCGGTCAGACCCTTGACGATATCCTCATTTTCGCCCATAGCGGTCAGGAACAGGATCGGCACATCGTATTCCTGCTTGATCTCGCGGCACAGCGCCACACCGTCGCCGTCCGGCAGAAGAATATCCAGCACGATCAAGTCCACCGCGTGAAAGCACAGCAGCTCCCGGCACTTGTGTGCAGTTTCCGCCTGCAGGGTGCGGTAACCGCGCATGTGCAGTGCCGCATCGTTGATCGCCATGATGTGCGGGTTGTCCTCCACCAGCAAAATCAGTTTATCTTCCACAATCGTTCTCTCCTTGTGTTTTGAGCGGCTTTTTCGGCAGTTCGAGCCGGAACACCGTGCCGTCTGCATCGGTGTGCTCCACCTCGAGCAAGCCGTGGTGAATCTTCATTGCATCCGCGCAGATCGTCAGGCCGATACCGCTGCCTCCATCACCGCTGCAGCCCTTCTCAAAGATATGCGGCAGCAGGTCGGGCGCAATGCCGCTGCCGGTGTCGCTCACACGCAGGCACACCCGCTCGCCCTCGTCCGCAATGCGGTAGGCGATCACGCCGTTCTCCGTGTGACGGTTGGCATTGACCGTCAGATTGATGAGCACCTGCAGCAGCATTTCCGTATTGCCCCAGAGCGTAATGCCCTCTCCACTGTCGCTTTCCAGCCGGTTGTGCTTCTTTTCCAGCATCGGACGGCACACATCCACCGCGCCGGACAGCAGCTGCGCCGCGTCAATGACGCCCATCTCAATATCGGGTGAGCCGCCGTTGGCGAGATCGATCAGCCGCGATACCAGCGCAGAAAGCCGCTGCGCCTCGGACGAAATGGTCTGCATGTGTTCATGCGCATCCGCGCTGACCGCTCCGGTGCCAAGCTGCCAGTCGGTCAGCTGCGCATAGCCGCTCATGACCGTGAGCGGTGTTTTCAGTTCGTGCGCCATCTGGTGCAGAAATTCGCTTTTCAGCCGGTTGAGCTGGGTCAGCACCTCGCGCGCTGACGGCGGCTCTCGGACAGCTCCTGTTCCCGGCGGTTGATCTTCAAACTGATGGCTCCCGCGATCAGGAATACGAACACCAGCAGATACGGCGGTGCCGCTCCGTGGCGCGTAATGGTCATCACGATACGGCCGAATACCGCCTCGTATACATTCGACCCGAACAGCAGCAGATAGCCGAGCAGAACGAGCACGTCGTCCCACTCAAGCCGCCGGATACGCCAGAACCGCCGAATCAGCTGTACGACCAGATACAGGAAAAACGGCATTGAGAGATAATACCCGATCCTGCTCAGCGGTGCGATATCCTGCGTCGGCAGGATAAAATGCGCCGCCGCCAGCACGGCATACAGCACCGCATAGCACCGCACAACAATCGGCTTCGCCAGCTTTTCGTACAGGCTTTGCAGCAAAAGCAGCAGAAAACACGGCTGCAGCGTAATCATCAGCACCAGAAACCGATATGGAACTGCCCAGTTGTAATTTGCAGGCACCAGATGCAGCACATAGAAATTCTGGTCGCGCAGGCCGAGCAACGCGCAGATAACCGCGAGGAAAACATACTTGATCTCGCCCTGAAAGACCGCAAACAGCAGAAAATACATGCCGAACAGGCACAGCGAACCGCCAAGCACCAGGGAATACAAATTCCGGCTTCGGCGCATGTGGTCGATGTTCTCCGCAGTGGACAGATGCATCTGCGTCAGACCGCCGCCTTCGCGGTGCACGAAATTCGCGTACTGACAGACCACCTCGACCGTGCCATCCTCGCCGGTGTAAATCGGTATGAGCATGTAGTCGATGCGCGGCTCAGACTCCGCCGCAGACGCCCCCACCTTGCCGATTTCGAGCACTTCACTGCCGTTTACCAGCACGCGCGTGCTGTAATCGAATGAGTAGCCGCCGAGTGTCAGGTATTGTTTCGGCTGCGCGTGTATTTTCAGCCGATATGAGCCGTATGGAATGGATTCGTCGCGTTCTCCCGGTTTGGCAGCGTCCAGCTCTGCGCCGCTGCCGAGCACCTCAGGATAGAACGTCCATTCACCGTCTATCTCATATACCGCCGACGAAAAGTCCGCTGATGTTGCATCCAGTACGCCGTCCTGCGCTTCCATTGCGCTGAAATCTCCCGATCGGTTGGAAAACAGCAGCATCAGCAGCACAAAAACCAGCAGGATAGCCGCCGTTATCGATATATAGCGCATTCGTTTGTTCTTCATGGGCAGACCCCCCTTCAAATCTCATTATAGGAGAAAAAGCCCAATGATTCAACAAGTTAATTTTTCGATTGACATAATGGAGAATGGAAAATGGAGAATTGAGAATGAACGTAAAGATTACGTTATACTGTAGGGCGGGGCCCTCACCCCGCCGTTTGTAAATCACTTGCAATCGTGTAACCGTAGGGGCGACCAGTGGTCGCCCACGCATCCATTAAACCATAGTGCGGGAGGCCAATGGCCTCCCCTACGAGATTAATGCTGCCGATGAATTTACATCCGGCGGGGTGAGGCAGAAGGTGAATTGCGGCAAAGCCGCAAGAGAAGCCACTCTGGTGTACCCCGCCCTACGATTACATTTCATCTTCCATTCTCCATTTTCAATTTTCCATTTTCGTATCATTACATCTCAATTTTCCCAAAGAAAAACCGGCCGCTCACGCAGCCGGTTTCAATTTCACAAAATGCAGGGAATGTTATTCCTTGTTCAGCGCCTCCAGACGAGCCTTATTCGCTGCGATAACCTTTTCCTGTACCGGAACCGGTGCCTCATCGTAGCGCTCGAACTGGGAAACAAACGAGCCTCTGCCCTGCGTCATGGAGCGCAGCTTGATCGCGTAATCGCCAAGCTCTGCCATCGGGCACTCGGCTACGATCTCCTGCTTGCCGCCGTCGAGCGGATTCATGCCCATGATGCGGCCGCGGCGCTTGTTCAGATCGCCGATAACATCGCCCATGTAGGAATCCGGGATAACGACCTTGAGCGAGCAGACAGGCTCGAGCAGAACCGGATTTGCCTGCGGGATACCAGCCTTGTAGGCCAGACGGGCCGCCATCTTGAAGGACAGCTCGTTGGAGTCTACATCGTGGTAGGAGCCGTCGAGCAGGGTTGCACGCAGACCAACCATCGGATAGCCGGCCAGAACGCCATGCTCCATCGCCTCGCGAATGCCCTTGTCAACTGCCGGATGGAAGTTCTTCGGTACGGAACCGCCGAAAATCTTCTCCTGGAACAGGTAATCGCCCTCGGCATACGGTGCAAATTCCATCTTAACGTGGCCGTACTGACCATGGCCGCCGGACTGCTTCTTATGCTTGCCCTCGACCGTAACAGCCTTGCGGATCTTCTCGCGGTACGGAACGATCGGGTCGGTCAGCGTAACCTCTACGCCAAACTTATCCTTCAGCTTGGAGCACAGAACGTCCAGATGAATATCGCCGGCACCGGAGATCAGGTGCTGCTTGGTTTCCGCGTTGAACTCGGTATCGAAGGACGGATCCTCATCATGCAGACGAGCAAGACCGGTGGAGATCTTCTCCTCAACGCCCTTTACCTTAGGCGCGATTGCCTGCGTGTAGCACGGCGGCGCAATCTCGATCGGCTCAAGCTCAACCTTGCGAACGCTCATCGAAAGCGTATCGCCGGTCTTGGTGGTAACCAGCTTGGAAACCGCGCCGATGTCGCCGCAGCCGATCACCGGAACCTCGGTCGTCTTTTTGCCGCATACAGTGAAGATGTGGCCCATCTTCTCGTTTGCATCGGCACGCTTGTTGACCAGCGTCATATCCTGCTTGACCTCGCCGGACATAACCTTAAAGTAGGAGAAGCGGCCGTACTGGTCAGCGACCGTCTTAAATACAAATGCACAGGTAGAGCCGTTCGGGGTGCAGTTGATCTCAATCAACTCGCCCTTTTCGTCCTCGCAGATCTCGACCGGCTTTTCATCGGGAGACGGCATGTAGTCCGCAATGCCCTTGAGCAGTGCGTAGGAGCCGATACCGGTTGCAGCAGTGCCGCAGAATACCGGCGCGAGAACCAGATCCTTCACACCCTGACGGATACCGGCGATCAGCTCTTCATCCGAGAACTCTTCGCCTGCGAAGTAACGCTCCATCAGGTCCTCAGACAGCTCGGCGATGTTCTCGCACAGTGCTGCACGGTGCTGGTCGATACGGTCCTTCATGTTGTCCGGGATCGGGATCTCGACACGCTTGTTGCCTTCCATGCGGTACGCCTTGCGGATAACGCAGTCCACAATGCCGACGGTATCGCGGTTGCCCTCAAAAATCGGGACAACGATCGGCGCTACCGATACGCCGAACTGCTTCTGCAGCTTGTGCAGAGAGTTATAGTAATCCGAGTTTTCCTCGTCGATCTTGGAGATGTAGAACATACGCGGCATTGCGTGCTCCTCACAGTGAGCCCAAGCCTTTTTCGGTGCCGACGCCCGGACCGGACTTGCCGGTTGCGACGATCAGCGCGGACTCCGCAACGCGCAGTGCGCACTGCACTTCACTTTCAAAATCAAAGAAACCCGGGGTATCGAGCAGATTGATCTTGCAGCCGTTCCACTCTACCGGCGCTACAGCCGTGGAAATGGAAAACTTGCGCTTGATCTCTTCGGGATCAAAGTCACAAACCGTGTTGCCGTCCGCGATCTTGCCAACGCGGTCGGTTACACCGGCGATATTGAGCAGGCTCTCGACCAGCGAGGTCTTGCCGTCGCCGCCGTGACCCATCAGACATACATTACGGATCTTGTTAACCGGATAATTCGCCATAGTTTATATTACACTCCCCTGCCCTAACCTGTCATCGTGCCCTGCCGGCACGTTATACTCCTGGGCGCTTTGTTTCGCGGGAGCAATCCTCTCTTTGCTGGATCGTTCCCCTTCTTCGTTATTATACACCATACAAACCAGGTATGCAAGCAGTTTTTTGTGCAATTTTCATGTAGCATTTTTCACAACGCCGTCGAATAACAGCGGCGGCCACTTAGTGTACGTTTCGCACACATTCTGATAAAAAAATCCGAATTTTCCTTTGTTTTTTGCATTTCTGAAAGATTTTCAGCAAAATCACTCGCTTTTGTTTATTTCTTACAAATAAAATGATATAATTTTAGTGCTACTTCACAAAGGAAGAAAAAACACCCTTCGCACAATCTGACAAAGGGAAGCCTGTGACGGCATTTTGCACAGCTGGCCGTTCCGCCGATCTCAGGCAATATTCTGCCGCAGTTTTACAACACGATAGACGCATCTCCGGCGGTCAAGCATTTTTGCGGTATCTCGAATATCGCAGTAACTGAGAACGGAGAATTAACATAACGGTTGCATTCTCCATCCTCAATTCTCCGTTTTCCATAAAAAAGCCGCTTACCTGTCGGTAAGCGGCTTTGGGCTTCTTTAGTTCAGGAAATCCTTCAGCTTCTTGGGCGCGACGGATGACGCAGCTTACGCAGCGCCTTTGCCTCGATCTGGCGGATACGCTCGCGAGTTACGTTGAATTCCTTGCCGACCTCCTCGAGGGTGCGGGTATGGCCGTCCTCGATGCCGAAGCGCAGGCGCAGGACCTTTTCCTCGCGCGGCGTCAGCGTCTTGAGCACCTCAACGAGCTGCTCCTTGAGCAGCATAAAGGAGGCCGCCTCTGCCGGTTCCGGCGCGTCGTCATCCGGGATGAAGTCGCCGAGGTGAGAGTCCTCCTCCTCACCGATCGGCGTCTCGAGCGAGACCGGCTCCTGCGCGATCTTGAGGATGTCGCGCACACGGTCGACGGGCATGTTCATTTCCGTGGCAATTTCCTCCGGGCTCGGATCGTGGCCCAGCTCCTGCAGCAGCTGGCGGGAAACGCGGATAACCTTGTTGATGGTCTCAACCATGTGTACCGGAATACGGATCGTACGCGCCTGATCCGCAATCGCACGGGTGATCGCCTGACGGATCCACCACGTTGCGTAGGTAGAGAACTTAAAGCCCTTGGTGCTGTCGAACTTCTCAACTGCCTTGATCAGACCGAGGTTGCCCTCCTGAATCAGATCGAGGAACAGCATACCGCGGCCGACATAGCGCTTTGCAATGGAGACAACCAGTCGCAGGTTCGCCTCAGCCAGACGCTTCTTTGCACGGTCGCCGAGCTTGATATCCTTCTCAAGCTGTGCGCGCTCCTCCGCCGGAATGGCATCGCCTTCGTTTGCGATACGCTCTGCGGCCTCGTTGCCCTTCTGCATGCGCTCTGCGAGCGTTACCTCCTCCTCAGGAGACAGCAGATCGACCTTACCGATCTCCTTCAGATACATGCGGACCGGATCGTCAATGGCGAACGTCTCAGCCATGGCAGAGGTATCGACCAGCTCTTCCTCCGGAACCTCTTCCACTTCCTCCGGCTCAAAGGAGTCGTCATCGTCACCGATGACCTTCTCCAGCACACCGTTCGTCTCGACCTCGATGCCCATGGTCTCGAGCGTCTCGTACACCTTGTCGATGTCCTCGCTCGACAGCTCCAGATGGCTCAGTGCATCCGAGATCTCCTTGAGGGTCAATCGGCCGTTCTTCTTGCCAAGCGCGAGCAGGTCGCGCAGGATCTGCTGCTGTGCTGCCTGCTGCTCCTGTGCGTTTGCGGCTGCATTTGCGTTTGCTTTCGTCATATCGTTTGTCCTCCCGCGTTTTGTTTTTTGATGCGTCCGAATGTAAGCAGCGGGTCCTCTCCCGCCTGCGTAATGGTTCCATCCTTGACGCGCTGCATTCGTATGGTGTTTATGTATTCCTGCAGTTCCCCTCGATGCTCTCCGGCCGGAATGCCGGGTTCGAGTATCGCGGACAGCAGGCTCATTTCGTTAGGCTCCAGCCATCCCTCAAAGGACAGCACATCGACCATCTGGTCGTTTCGGTTCAGCTCCAGCACGCGCTCGTATATCTTACGCAGCACCGGTGCGGAAAACCACGCCGGCTGCAAGTCCTTTTCGGCAACGGCAATCAATTTCTGGTCCGAGAACAGAAGTCTAAGCACGTTCTCCTCGGCCTTTGCGGATTTCATGTCGGTATACGCCAGAGACCTGTCCTTCGGCTGCGCCAGTCCGACCGGAGAGCGTATCTCACGCCGTTCGGCGGCCTTTCGCCGCTTGCGCTGAATGCCTAGTTCGCGCCGAACCTCAACGTTCATGGCTTCGGCGGTCACGCCTGCCATCTTGGCGGCACGTCCGGCGTAGACCTCGCGCTCGATGGTGCTCTCGATGCCGGCGAGCATGCGCGCTGCATCTCTAAGGAACAGCACGCGTGCTTCATCATCCTCAAGATCGTACTTTGCGGCGATCTGTTCAATGCGGAACGCGTTGTGGTCCTCGCTGCGTTCAATCAGATTGCGGAACGCATCCGCGCCGCGTGCCTTGATGAATTCATCCGGGTCCTTGGCCCCCGGAATACGCAGCACCTTGACCTGCAGATCACATTTTTCAGAATATCGATCGCGCGCTGTGCCGCCGCCTGACCGGCTCCGTCCGCGTCATACGAGATGATAATGCGGTCGGTATGCCGCGCGATAATGCGCGCCTGCTCCTCGGTCAGCGAGGTGCCAAGCGATGCAACCGCGGAATCAAATCCCGCCTGATGCAGCGCGATGACATCCATATAGCCCTCGGCTAAGATAAAATAATCGTTCTTCGTGCTTTTTGACAGGTTGAGCGCAAACAGATTGCGGCTCTTGTGGAAGATCGGCGTTTCCGGCGAGTTCAGGTACTTCGGCGTGGAATCGTCCATCACACGGCCGCCGAACGCGATCACATGACCGCGCACGTCGATGATGGGGAACATGAGCCGGTTGCGGAACCGGTCGTAAATATGTCCCTTTTCGCTGCGGCTGACCAGACCGGCGTCCATGAGTTCCTCGCGCGTGTAGCCTTTGGCTGTCATCGCATCGATGAGCGCGTGGAAGGAATCCGGTGCATAGCCGAGTCCGAAACGGTTCATCGTCCTTCGGGACAGACCTCGGTTGATAAAATACTGCTGTGCGGTTCGGTTTTCCGGCCGCCAGAGTGTGTCATAATAATAGCGTCCGGCATCCCTGCAGAGCGCGTACAGACGCTCTCTGTGGCGCGCCGCTTTGCGCTCGGCTTCGCCCTGTTCGGGTATCTGCATGCCCGCCCGCTCGGCGAGATAGCGTACCGCATCCGGGAAGGTCAGACCTTCCGCCTTCATAATAAAGGTAATGACACCGCCGCCTGCGCCGCAGCCGAAGCAGTGAAAGATCTGCTTGTCCGGCGAAACCGAAAACGAACCGGTTTTCTCGTTGTGGAAGGGACACAGACCGAAATAGTTCGCGCCGCTCTTTTCAGCTGCACATATTGCGAAACGATCTCTACAATGTCGTTCCGCGCGGACAGCTCGTCCAGAAATATACGGTCAAACGGCATTTCGTGCCCCTCCTTCCCTATTTATCGAACGAAAACGAATATATGATACCCATTTTCGTTAATCCTCAATCTTATTCCAGCTTTTCGGAATAAATAAATTCTTATAGACCGCTATCGAGTAGCGGTCGGTCATGCCTGCAACATAGTCGCACGCGATCCGCTCGAGCGCCTCCCCCCGGGCCTGCAGCACGAAGTAATCATCCGGCAGCTCGTCGGGATGCTCGATAAAATATTCATACAAACTGCGCAGCATGGATTTTGCGCGTTTTTCCTCGCGCTGTGCAGCCGTGCCGTGGTACACATGATCAAACATGAACTGCCGCAGCTCCATCATGTCCGCGTGCATCTGCTCGTCCATGCCGATCTCCAGATACCACTGACCGTACTCGATCATCGCCGTCACCAGCGTGTCAATGCGCTTGCCGTGTGTCTCACCCAGGCGTTTCCTCAAATGCTGCGGAATATCGTTCTCGCGGATAATGCCCGCGCGTACCGCGTCATCAATATCATGGTTGATGTAGGCAATGCGGTCGGCAAAGTGGATAATGCGGCCTTCCGGCGTACTCGCCTTGTGCCTGCCGGTATGGCAGACAATGCCGTTGCGCACCTCGCGCGTGAGATTCAAATCCTCGAGCACATCCACAACGCGCAAACTCTGCTCATTGTGTCGAAACCCGAACGAACAAACCTCGTCAAGCGCCGCCTCTCCGGCGTGACCGAACGGCGTGTGCCCGAGATCATGTCCGAGTGCGATCGCTTCGGTCAAATCCTCGTTGAGTCCGAGCGCCCGCGCGATGGTCCGCGCAATCTGCGCAACCTCGAGCGTGTGCGTCAGCCGAGCACGGTAGTGGTCGCCCTCCGGCGAGATAAATACCTGCGTCTTGTTGCCCAGCCGCCGGAACGCCTTTGAATGGATAATGCGGTCCCGGTCGCGCTGAAAGCAGGTGCGGTACGGACACGGTTCCATCGGGCGCAGCCTGCCTGCGGAGCTGTCCGCAAAGGTCGCCCACGGCTCAAGCACCGCGTGCTCGCGCTGTTCGTTCTGCTCTCGAATGGTCATATGTACCGCCTCCTCAGCCTCGGAGAATCCGTCACATAATAGTTATACGAAACGAAATCTGAAAATCCTCTTTTTTTCACAAAAATTTTTTCAGAATTTTGTGAGCCTTGCAAGCCGATATTTACTTGACACGCCGACCCATGAATCGGGTCTCCATGACCTCGGCGTAAACCTGCCCTGCCGTGGCTTCGGCGAGTGCCTGATTGAGCTCGTCCTCCCGACCGGCGGGCAGCGTCACGGTCAGCGTTACATCCGCGCCGTAGTCGGTCTCCTCGACCGCGCAGTCGTGATCAGGCAGCAGGTGCAGAATAATCTCGTACAGATTGTACGGGCACGCGATGAGCGCCACCGTGTACAGGCTCATTCTCTGCACACCGGCCGCCGCGACAGCCACCTGCGCGCCCTGCGTATACGCGCGGACCAATCCGCCCGTGCCGAGCAGAATACCGCCGAAATAGCGCGTGACAACGCAAACGCAGTCGGTCAGGTTCTCGTGGCGCAACACCTCGAGGATCGGCATGCCTGCCGTGCCCTGCGGTTCTCCGTCATCCGAGTAGCGCATCACATTGCCTTCACGGAGAATGTAGGCGTAGCAGTTGTGTGTCGCGTCCCAGTAGGTCTCGCGCATCTCCTTTATCTTCGCTACCGCCTCTTCGGCGGTTTCAACGTGCCACAGCCGTCCGGTGAACTTGGAGCGTTTTTCTTCAAATTTATCCTCGCCGTAATCGGCAAAAGGCACAAAGTAGTCTTTTTCCATCTATTTCACTCCGATGGGAAATTTAATTGAGAATGGATAATGGAGAATTGAGAATTGTGGTATCGCGCTGCGCGCAAGGATAGCGACAGTCACCATTCTCAATCTTCCATTATATAAGTTGAAACTCTGCCGTAGGTCTTATCATCCACGACCGCCTCGACAATCGTGCCTTCCGCGGCATAGTCGGTTGAGTCGATCTGCGCTTCACGGTGCAGCATATCGAGCACGGCGCCGTCGCTGTACGGGATGCACAGCTTTACCTTATGCTTGCCCTTGCCGAGCGCCTTTTCGATGGCAGTCAGCAGGTCGTCAATGCCCTCGCCGCTCTTTGCGGAAATCTTCACGCCCTCATCCGGCCGAATGAACGGAATGACATCCGGGTCGCACTTATCCGCCTTGTTGTACACCATCACGCGCGGAATATCCTGTGCGCCAAGCTGCGCGACAACTTTATCCACAGTCTGTGCATGGATCTGCCAGTTCTCATCCGAAACGTCCACAACGTGCAGCAGAAGATCGGCATACGCCAGCTCCTCGAGCGTTGCCTTGAACGCCGATACGAGATGATGCGGCAGCTTGCGGATGAAGCCTACGGTATCGGACAGAAGGATTTCCTGCGTATCCGAAATGCGTTTTTTACGCGTGGTCGGGTCGAGCGTATCGAACAAACGGTCGTTCGCCTCGATGCCCGCACCGGTCAGGGTGTTCAGCAGCGTGGACTTGCCCGCATTCGTGTAGCCGACAATGGCAACCAGCGGCAGCTCGGCCTTTTTGCGCTGGCGGCGCTGCACGGAGCGCACCTGCCGCACCTGCTCCAGATCACGGCGCAGCTTGTCGATGCGGCTGCGGATGTGACGGCGGTCGCTCTCCAGCTTGCTCTCACCGGGTCCGCGCGTGCCGATGCCGCCGCCGAGTCGGCTCATCGCCTTGCCCATACCCGCCAGACGCGGCAGAATGTACTGGTACTGCGCCAGCTCGACCTGCAGCTTGCCCTCGCCGGTGCGCGCACGCTGCGCGAAAATATCGAGGATGAGCGCCGAACGGTCGAGTACCGTGCGGCCGGTCAGCTCCTCCAGATTGCTCATCTGCGACGGCGACAGCTCGTTGTCGAACAGGATCAGACTTGCGTCGTTCATCTCGGCAAGCTGCTTAACCTCTTCCGCCTTGCCCTCACCGATAAACGTGCGGGCATCCGGCGCCGGACGGCGCTGCAGCGTCATCGCAACGGCCTCCGCACCGGCAGTCTCCGCCAGCGCGCGCAGCTCGTCCATCGTGCGCTCGTCCGCATCCTGATCGGTGTTGAAGCTCGGACACGACAGACCGACCAGAACCGCCCGTTCGATCTGCTTTTCTTCTGTTTGATTGGTAAACGGCATGGAAAATTCCTCCTTGCTGTTAAATTGTCCTCTATATTTATTACACCCAAACGCAAAACCGTACAAGACTTGATTTTCCGTCCGATTTGCGGTAATATAAAGGTAAACAAAGTGAATATTTTTCCGTCACGGTTGGCCGTGGCGGATTTTTTGTTATATAGAAAATGCCCTATCGTTGTAAGTCAGCGCACCCTGCGGTAACATCTGTTATCAAATTAAACTCGTAGTTGCTGTCCATAACAACGCGTAAACGAGTTGCGCGGCACAGATATGCCGCGCCTGCGCAGAGTAAACCGTCTGTGTAGCAGTATGGTATCCGGCACTGCGGATAGCTCGGGACATGGGAGCACACTGTGCTCCCCTACGGTAGAAAAAATCCTCTGCCGTTCCCCTATTTCGGAGCGATCGCCGGTCTCTGGTCTGCGCCAAGCTAAGAAGCAAAGGGAAACGGGAGTTAAGAGGGTAGAAACCGCAGGTGTCTACCCTCTTGCCCACCGCCGTGGGTACGGCGAATCTCCTGCCGTCCGCAGACGGCAACTCTCCGCTGAGGTTCAGCAAAAAACTTTCCGCCCGGACAGAGAGTATTGCTAACGCGACTCGTGTACCCCGCCTAATCGGTGCAGAAAAAGCCTGACGCCCGGACAGGATGAACCGCCTGCGCGGTTCAAGCGCACCAGACCGCCTGTGCCGCAAACACCCTTCCGCAATCTGCAAACAGATAACGAAAAAGCCACCGAAAACACGTTTCGATGGCTTTTCTCATTACTTGTCCAGATTGAAACGCTTCTTGAAGCGATCAACACGTCCGCCGGTGTCTACCAGCTTCTGCTTACCCGTGAAGAAGGGGTGGCACTTGGAGCAAACGTCAACGACGATGTTCTCCTTGGTGGAGCCGGTCTCAATGACATTGCCGCAGGCACAGCGGATCGTGGTCTGCTTGTAGTCGGGATGGATGCCCTGTTTCATGTTGTTTCACCTCTTTCCACGGATATGTTTACATATCTCCAACAGTCGTAAAATTATCTTACCACATGTTTTCCGAAAATGCAAGCATTATTTTTCATAAATCAGATTTTCTTCTTTCCAGCCCTCGAGCACGGGAATCATGGACGCAGCAAGCTGCTTTGCGCCTGCCAGATCGTGCAGCAGATAATTGCCGCACTCAATGCGGCTCGCGCCCGGAATCTCGCCTTCGTAAGCGGCGATAAACGCCATGCTCTCCTGCACGAGCGCAATCGCATCCGACGGCTTCATATCGCGCACAAGGAAGTAGAAGCCGGTCTGACAGCCCATCGGGCCGCAGTAGATGATCTGATCGGCAAACTTCGAGTTGCGTGCATACGTTGCAAACAGGTGCTCGAACGTATGCCCCGCCGCAGGCTGGATGTAAGTGCCCGCATTCGGATACACCATGCGAATGTCATAGGTGGTAATGTCACCGTCGATACGCGAGGTATACATACCCGGCTTCAGTTTGTCATGGTTTACTTCAAAGCTGGCAATTCGTTTCATGCCTTTGCCTCCCTTTCAACACCAAGGAATCGGAGCTCCGTGCGGTATTCGCGCCAGAGCAGGATATACGAGATAAAGAATGCCGCGATCTCCGCGATCGGGAACGAGTACCAGACGGCATTCAAGCCGAACTGCTGACCCAGAATCCACGCCGCCGGAAGGATAACGACCAGCTGACGGCAGACAGACACGATCAGACTGTTCATGCCGCGTGCGGTGGCCTGAAACAGCGTGGAGTTGATGATGCCGAACGCCGCGCCGAGGAACGACAGGCTGATGGTCTTGAGCGCCGGAACGCCGACCTCGATCATCTCCTGTGCTGCCGCCGCATCAGACTTGTCCACGAACAGCATGAGCATCTGCTCGGGCAGCAGCTGGAACAGCACCAGACCAAGCGCCATAATGACGACAGCCGCCGTCAGCGTGATCTTATAAGCACCCATCAGGCGCTTGCGGTTGCGTGCGCCGTAGTTGTAGCCCATAACCGGCAGCGCACCCTGATTGAGTCCGAATACCGGCATAAAGACGAAGGTCTGCAGCTTGAAATACACACCGAGTACGTTGACCGCCGTCTGCGAGAAGGCAATCAAAATGCCGTTCATGCCCGCCGTCATAACCGAAACCACGCTCTGCATGACGATGCCCGGCAGGCCGACACGGTAAATGTCCTTGATCGTCTGTCCGCGCCACTTGAACTCGCGCATGTTGACATTCAGCACCTTCTGTTGACGGAACACGCCCCACAGACCAAGCGCCATGCCGAAGATCTGGCCGATAACGGTCGCGAGCGCCGCACCGCGGATGCCCATCTCCGGGAACGGGCCGATGCCGAAGATCATCAGCGGGTCAAGGATGATGTTGATGATGGCGCCGGTCAGGCCCTGACACATCGGGATGATCATGTTGCCGCCGGACTGCTGGATCTTCTCGCACATCATCGAGATCATAACAAAAATACTCATGCCGACCGCAAGGTGCGAATACTGGATAGCGTAAGCCGAAACCGCCTCGCTCGCACCGAATGCGCCAACGAATACACCCGAAAATCCCCAGCCGAGGATGAAGAATGCGATGCCGCCAACAACCGCCAGCGCAACGCCGTGCTCTGCCGCCGAGTCCGCGTGCTTCTGGCGCTTTTCACCCAGACGGCGCGCAATGAGTGAGTTTACGCCCACGCCTGTGCCGACACCGATCGCCACGACCAGCATCTGCAGCGGATATACGAGCGAAACCGCCGCCAGCGCATCCTGCGAATACTTGGCCACGAAGATACTGTCTACGATATTGTACAGCGAGTTGATAATCATGGAGATCATCGCCGGCAGTGCCATCGAAAAGATCAGCGGACCCATTTTGGCGGTGCCCATTTTATTCTGTTGTTCCAAAAATTTCAGCCTCCCAACGTAAAAGGAAGCCGCGTTAGGATTTCTAACGCAGCTCCATACTCTCTTTCCTATATATAATAGGACATGATGCGTTATATTGCAAGTGTTTTTTACAATTTATCCGCAAGTTCGGCAAAGGAATGCTCGACGAACACATCGCTCACCTGCCGGAGCGTGTCTTCGCCCTCCGCGTAGGCGGGCTCTGCCATGCCGCAGAGCGCAAAACCGGCTTTTTTCGCCGTTACGCCCGCATACGGCGCATCCTCGAACACCATGCACTCCTCTGCCGTCAGACCGAGACGCTTTGCGGCTTCGAGATAGATGTCCGGCTCGTACTTGGGCACGCCTACGTCCTCGATGGTGAGCATGAACTCGAAATATTTCATCATGTCGCGGTCGATGAGCGCCTTCTCCGCGTGGCGGCGTGCCGTCAGCGTAGCGATCGCCATTTTGACGCCGCGTGCGCGCAGACCTTCGAGAAAGTCGATCACGCCGTCCTTCGGCCGGGCAATCGTCTCGTAGCGCGAGGTGATCATCTCGTCCATGCCGTCGAGCATCTGCTGCTGGGTCAGCGGCAGGTTCGGATAGCGTTTCAGAAAATACTCCGCGACCTGCGGCTGGGAAAAGCCCTCGCATACCGCGTAGTCCGCGTCTGTGATGTGAACGTCGAACTGCGCAAGGTAGCGCTGTGTCAGTCGTTTCCAGACCGGCATGGAGTCCAAAAGCGTGCCGTCCATGTCGAAAATTGCACCTTTGAAATTCTGCATTGGTTTTGTTCCTTTCGAAGGATAAGATGCAGGGCGGGACACTCCAGAGTGGCTTCTCTTGCCTTTCGGGCAATTCACCTTCTGAGGTCACCCCGCTCTACAATTCAGCTTAGTGTGATTATTTGGTTTTTCGGTCGATATATCTCGGCTGGAGCTTGGAATAGACGATCTTCTGCTCACTGTACAGGCCGTAGTAGCCGGAGAGCATATACGAGATGGCGATGACCAGCGCGAACAGCGAAAGGCTCTGACCGCCGAACAGCTCATACGCCAACAGGATGGATGTGAGCGGCGAATTTGTCACGCCGCAGAACACAGCCGTCATGCCGAGACCGGCCGCAAAGGACGGCGCCAGACCGAAAAATCCGCCGTAGGCGGCGCCGAAGGTCGCACCGATGAACAGCACGGGCACGATCTCACCGCCTTTATAGCCGACGCCAATGGTAATCGCCGTCAGCACCAGCTTGAGGAAAAACGCCTCGTAGGCCGCATGACCGGCAATCGCGCGTTCAATGACCTGCATGCCTGCACCGTTGTAGTCTCGGGTGCCGAGCAGCAGGCTGATAAGCACAACGACAGCACCGCCGACCGCGATGCACGCGTACTGATTCGGCAGAAAATGCTTGAACAGATGGCCGATTTTATGGAAGATGATGCACACGAGCGCACTCAGTCCGGCGCAGACCACGCCGAACGCCACCAGCTTTACAATGAGCAGCACATCTGTATTTCCCGGCACACCGGAGAGCGTAAACGCGGTCGTGCCGCCGCCAAGCTGCAGCGCTACCTGATGCGCGATCACGCTCGCAAGGATGGACGGAAACAGCGCCGCGTAGTACATCACGCCCACGCTGATAACCTCCATTGCGAACACGCTCGCCGCAAGCGGCGTGCCGAACAGCGCCGAAAAGCACGCTGCCATGCCGCACATGGTGATTGTGCGGGAATCCTTGTCGTCCAGGTGCATCAGATGTCCGATATTGCCCGAAATCGCACCGCCGAGCTGCAGCGCCGCACCTTCTCGTCCGGCAGAGCCGCCGCACAGATGGGTCAGCACCGAGGTGATGAAGATGCTCGGCGCAAGCCGCAGCCGTACCGGATGATCCTGCCGCACCGAGGTCAGGATAAAGTTAGTGCCGCGCTCAAGCGGCATATCCATTTTACTGTACCAGAACGCAATGAAAACACCGACCAGCGGCAGAAAATACAGTGTCCAGCTCTGCTCCTGCCGGGTTTCGGTCGCCCATTCAAGCGCGTGCTCAAACGCCGCGCCGACCGCGCCGACGACCACGCCGATGATTACCGCAAACAGGCACCATCTCACAAAAATGCTGATATTATGCCGCACGCGATACCACGAGCCGTACAGCTGCCGCAGCAGACGGCGTCCCGGCTTGTTATTCTGAGGCATAGCGCCCCTCCCCCTTCATGCAATCTCATTTCCGATAAGAATTGCCCCGCAGAGATAACCTGTGGGGCAATTTGTGAGTAAACTATGCTTATTTGCTCGTAGATGAGGTTTCCTTGAGCACAACATCGTGTGCGCCGCCCTCGACGATCGAGGTTGCGGATACCAGCGTGATCTTTGCCTTCTTCTGGAACTCCGGAATGGACAGAGAGCCGCAGTTGCACATGGTGGAACGTACCTTGCTCAGGGTCAGGCCGAGGTTGTCCTTCAGCGAGCCTGCGTACGGAACGTAGGAGTCAACGCCTTCCTCGAAGGACAGCTTCTTGTCGCCGCCCATGTCGTAGCGCTGCCAGTTGCGGGCACGGGCAGAACCCTCGCCCCAGTATTCCTTCATGTAGCTGCCGTTGATGTTGACCTTTGTTCGTCGGGGACTCGTCAAAACGAGAGAAGTAGCGGCCGAGCATGAGGAAGTCAGCGCCCATAGCCAGCGCCAGCGTGCAGTGATAATCGTGAACGATACCGCCGTCCGAGCAGATCGGAATGTAGATGCCGGTCTCCTCGAAATACTCGTCACGAGCGGCTGCAACCTCGATCAGGGCCGTTGCCTGCCCGCGGCCAATGCCTTTCTGCTCGCGCGTGATGCAAATCGCGCCGCCGCCGATGCCGACCTTTACGAAATCGGCGCCCGCCTCTGCGAGGAACCGGAAGCCGTCCCGGTCAACCACGTTGCCCGCGCCGACCTTTACACTGTCGCCGTACTTTGCGCGTACCCAGGACAGGGTGCGGCTCTGCCACTCGGAGAAGCCCTCGGAGGAGTCGATGCAGAGAACATCCGCGCCCGCCTCGACCAGCGCCGGAACTCGCTCGGCGTAGTCGCGGGTGTTGATGCCTGCGCCGACTACATAACGCTTGTGCTCATCGAGCAGCTCAAGAGAGTTTGCCTTGTGGCTGTCGTAGTCCTTGCGGAATACCATATAAACAAGGTGCTGCTTGTCGTCTACCAGCGGCAGAGAGTTCAGCTTGTTGTCCCAGATGATGTCGTTTGCGATCTTGAGGCTGGTATCTGCCGGAGCGGTGATCAGCTTGTCAAACGGAGTCATGAACTCCTCAACCTTAACGCTGCGCTCCATGCGGGAAACGCGGTAGTCGCGGCTGGTGACAATGCCGAGCAGCTTGCCGTTAGCGGTGCCGTCATCGGTAACAGCCATGGTGGAGTGACCGGTGCGCTCCTTCAGCTTGAGAACCTCCTCAAGGGTGGTGTCCGGCTTTACGTTGGAGTCGGATACGATGAAGCCTGCCTTGTAGTTCTTTACGCGGGAAACCATGGCAGCCTCGCTCTCGATCGACTGCGAACCGAAGATAAAGGAGATACCGCCCTCCTGCGCCAGTGCGATCGCCATACGATCATCCGATACCGCCTGCATGATTGCAGAAACCATCGGAATGTTGGCATACAGCGCGGATTCCTCGCCCTTTTTGTACTTAACGATTGGTGTGCGCAGGCTTACGTTCGCCGGCATGCACTCCGCAGAGGAATACCCCGGTACCAGCAGATATTCGTTAAAGGTATGCGAAGGTTCACTGAAATAATACGCCATTTCGTCGTTCTCCTTTTCTCCAAATAGGTCGTTTTTGATAGTTAAGTTTATTATATCCTTTTTGCCCTGTAAAGTAAAGCGGGCATATGACGGTTTTTCACGATTTTTGCCGCATGCGTGTTATGCAATCCGTGCAATAAACTGTCGCGGAACTACAGTTTCACCGACACGCAGGAACGGACCGTGGGCCGTTCCAAAGTTGTCCGAAAGTTCCCATACGGAAACTTTCTCCCTCTCAGGGTGTAAAACCTGCGCTATCCTTGCGCGGATTCTTGGACGCGCTGCGCCGATACATGCTCCCGGTTTGCTCTCATTAAACATTTTTAAGGATAGAGGCCTACGGGCTACGAATTTGCACAGTAAATTCTATTTTATGCGCGCTATCGCGCTTAATTGATATAGCCTGTTCCTTTTCGATAGATTAGAGATAGAAAAATCCGCAGACGTTCCCGTCTGCGGATTTTTCATTTGGAAATGAGGAATGAATGATGGTGGCATATTGAAGTCCTGCGGAGCCGTCCGGTATTTTTCCGGTGCCCCTTCGCTTTTGTTGTACTCAATTTACCATCGTGCGGCCGCAATGTCAATGCATGCAAATGAATCTTAACACGCTCTTAACTGCCGGGCGGTCAAATGCTGTCAGTCCTCGTCAAGCGACACCCATTCGGTATCGCCGGTGTGGAAAAAGTACAGCACGCAGGCGCGGACCGGTCTGCCGTAAATCTCATGCACGGCACGCGCGTAGGCGGCCAGCTGCGGACGGTACTGCTCGGCTCTCTCGACCGCACCGCCCTTCTTGATGCGGTCGGTCTTGAAGTCAAGGATAACAAAACCGTCCCTGGTTTCGATCAGGCAGTCGATAACACCCTGCAGGAGCACATTTTCCTCGGGTGCGTCCGCCGCAACCGGAAAATACGCTTGCGCCGGAACGAGCACGGAGAACTTGAACTCACGCCGCACCTTGTTTTCCGCCATAAAGGTTTTGTACAGGTCGGAGGCGAAAAACCGTTCGATCTTGCGTTTATCCACAGCATGCGCCTGTTCTGTGGACAAAATCTTCTTTTCCGCCAGACGGTTCAGCTCGTTTTCCACGCCGTTCGGCGCACAGGCGGCGTCAAAGTCGCAGAACTGCATGAACAGGTGGTGTGCTGTGCCGATCTCGGCCGGTGTCAGCTTTTTTTTCTCCCTGCTCGAACAGCGGCGCGCGCAGCTGCACCTCCTTCCGCGGAGGCGGTGTCTCCTCGGCGGCCTCGTCTGCGCGGTAGCCGCGGCCGACACCGGTGGCGGTCAGCTTGCTCGGCAGATCCGCGAGGTAAGCATGCGGGTAGTCGAAGTGCGGCTGCACGGTGCAGTTGCCGGTCTCCCTGTCCTCGAAACGCAGGATTTCAGTTTCCTGCGGCTGCAGGTCGCTCGGATAATACACCTTGAGCGTGAATGCGTCATTGTCCGTGCCGTGCTCGGGCACCTCAGGCGCATACTCCTCGCGGAACGCACGCGCGCACGGATGCCGCAGCAGCGGTGTCAGAATCCACGCAAGCGGCGTGCGCACCGCGCCCATGGCGTACTGCGGCAGCTCATCGAGCGATGCCAGCAGCGACCATTTTTTCAGCGAATTCCGCAGACTGCCGGTGGCTGCCGTCAGAATCAGTTTTTCCTTGGCGCGCGTCATCGCTACATATAATACGCGCAGCTCTTCGGATATCATCTCGCGGCGCATCTGCACCGAGACCGCAATGCGCTCGGCGGTGTCATACTGCACACCGCGGTCACGGTCGCGGCACTTGCTGCCGAAGCCGAGGTTCTGGTGCACGAGCACCGGCTCCTTGAGGTCGCTGTCGTTGAACTGCTTGGCGCAGTCTGCCACGATAACGACCGGAAATTCCAGTCCTTTGGACTTGTGGATGGACAGAATGCGGACCGCACCGCCGGTGGCCTCGGCACCGACCGTCTGGAAATCCTCGCCCTGCTCGAGCATGCCGCGCAGCAGGCGCACAAAGTCAAACAGGCCGCGGAAGCCCTGTCCCTCAAACGAGCGCGCCCGCTCGAAGAATGTCAGCAGGTTGCTCTGGCGCTGTGCGCCGTTCGGCAGCGCGCCGTACAGGCCGAGTGCACCGGTCTGATCGTAAATTTCCCACAGCAGGCGGTACACCGGCTGATCGCACGCAAAAGTGCGCAGAAAGTCCAGCCGCTGCAGAAAGGTTTCCACCTTCGGGAAATCCGTTCGCGACTGCAGAAGCGCGTCATAATAGCTGATCTTGCGATCCACAAGGCGAATATCTGCCAGTTCCTGCTCGGTGAAGCCGAACAGCGGCGAGCGCATCACACCGATAAGGTCAACGTCCTGCCTCGGATTATCAATGACGCTGAGCAGCGACACCATCGTGCCGACCTCGGCAGTCTCCAGCAGGCCGCCGCGCTGCTCGGCGCTGGCTGTTACGCCGATACGCTCCAGCTCCGCAATGTAGGTCGGCGCCTTGCTTCTGGGCGAGCGCAGCAGGATTACGATGTCACCCGGCGTGACCGGACGCAGCTTTCCGGTCTGCTTGTCCGTCACCGGAAAGCCTTCATCGAGCAACGCACGAATCCGCTTCGCGGCAAGCCGCGCTTCGAGTTCGGTCTTGTCCGGCGCATCATCGTCTTCGCCGAGTCCGTCCGCATCCACGAGCAGGACTTCGGTCTTGTACCGCTCGTTTCCGGCCTCCGGATAGTAGTCCGCACCGAGGTGCAGCGCCTCCTTGTCCGTGTACGCGAGGTCGCCCACGGTCTCGCCCATGACGGCGGCAAACAGGTAGTTGCACGCGTCCAGCACAGCCGCCCGCGAACGGAAATTCTGCCCGAGGACAACACGGCGCGGCTGCCCGTCGGCGGCATCCGCCGCCTCACCGAAGCTGCGGTATTTCTCCAGGAAAATGGACGGGTCCGCCAGTCGAAAGCCGTAAATGCTCTGCTTGACGTCACCGACCATGAACAGGTTGGTCTCGTCTCTGGAGAGTGCGCGGAAGATGGCATCCTGCACGGCGTTGGTGTCCTGATACTCGTCTACCGCAATTTCGGTGAACTGCTCGGACATGGTTTTCGCCAGTGCGGACGGCTTGCCGTCTGTGTACAGCAGACGCACGGCAAAGTGCTCCAAATCGTTGAAATCCGCAGCATTTCTTGCACGTTTCGCTGCCGTAAAGGCATCGTCGAAGGCATTTACCATGTCGATGAGCGCGAACAGCGCGGGTGCTGTCAGGCCACGGTCGTACTCCGCCTCTTCTGCGGTGACGGTCAGCCATTTCTCCCGAATATTATTGGCAACGCCCTTCCACTCCTCGCGCATGGCCTTGATCTGCTCGAGGAACGCCTTGTCCTCAAATTTTCTCGCGGCCTTGAGTCGGTCAAACGAGATCGACCGGGCAGCCTTCACGCAGTCGTCCCAGCTGCCGTTATACAGCGCATCAAGCAGACGCTCGGCCTGATTTAAGTCGCTCGTCAGCGCGGGCAGATAGTTGTCCGCCAGCTCGTCAATGCCGGTCAATTCATCCACAGCCATGTGCAGAAATGCCGCACCGTGCTGTGCCGCCGACCTTGCCTGCTCGCGCAGAACACAGCCGTGCGGCGTGTCCATGCCGCGCGTGTACAACCCCGCACGCACGTCCTCAAGGAACGCCCGCGGATCGGGATGCGCCTGAATTTTCTCGTAGGTGCCGAGAATGACCTCGCCCAGCTTTTTATCGTCGCGCCCCGCCGTCAGCAGGTCACAGAGCGCGAAAAACTTCTCGTCCGCCTGCTCGTAGGCCGTGTCGAGCACTTCTTCGAGCACCTCGGCGCGAAGCAGCTTGCCCTCGTTTTCGTCCATCAGGCGAAAGTCGGGCGCGATGCCGAGCACCGCCGCCTGCTCGCGCGCGAGCGACAGGCACAGCGCATGCACAGTCGTGATTTTCGCGCGGTGCACGAGGAACAGCTGCCGCCGCAGACGGGTATCCCGCGGGTTTGCGGCTACGGCCGCACCGAGGGCCGCACCGATTCGCTCACGCATTTCGGCTGCCGCTGCATTGGTAAAGGTAACCAGCAGCAGGCGGTCGATATCGACCGGATCGTTCTCGTCCGTCAGCCGCCGGAGCACACGCTCGGTCAGCACGGCTGTCTTGCCCGAGCCGGCTGCCGCTGAAACCAGCAGTGCGCCGCCGCGGTCGTCGATCGCGGTCTGCTGATCAGGTGTCCACTTCGGCATTGTCGTCCCCTCCTAACTGCTCCCAGAATTCCTTGTCCTTGATGTTTTTCAGCCAGCGCATCTTGTCTCCGGCGGTCTCATCGAACCGGCAGGCTGCCCGGAAATCACACCATTCGCAGTAGCTGCGGTCGGTCTTGCGCGGGTCGGCTTCAATGCTGCCGTTTCGCAGAGCCTGTCCCATTTCGAGCAGCTTTTTCTGCGTGTAGCGTGCCAGTCTGCCGAATTTCGCCAGATCAGCTACCGCAGACTTGGCGGCAAGCGTCGGCTCATCCTCGCCCTTCCTGGTCTTGATAGAGACCGGAATAAACCGTCCGTCACCCTCCAGACCGTGCTCCATTGCCTCGAGCAGCGACATATCGTCGCTCAGCAAACCCGAACGCCGCAGCGCCTTATCGCGCAGGATGCGCAGCCCTTCCTCGTCCGTGTCGCGCGCCGCGTCCGGCAGCTCATCGCGCACCGGAACGTACAGCACGCCCACCGGTACGATTTCGTTCAGCTCGGCAGTCAGACGGGCACGATAACGGTCAAGACCCTCCTGCTGCAGCGCGTACAGATAGATGATAAGCTGCATGTTGAGTCCATACCAGATGTCGGACAGCGAAAATGACTTTTTTCCGCTTTTATAGTCCATAACGCGCAGATAGAGGCGGCCGTTTTTTAATGTAGCCGTCCACGCGGTCCACCTTGCCGGAGAGTGAAACCGACACATCGCCGTCCTCACACTGCACGGGCGGCAGGTCGCCGCTGCGCGAGAAGTCCAGCTCATAGTCGATCGGCGCAAAGTCGGATACGCGCAGTTCTTCGATCACGTTGTCGAGGATCTGCTCCACGGCGCGCACCAGTCGGCGGAACAGGTACTGGAAACGCGCGTTTTTGTTCTCCAGGCCGCCCAGTTCCTCCGCGACATACTGCCGTACCGCTTCACGGCAGGCTTTGCGCACGGTCGGCTGATCGGCATGGGCGGCGCCGCCCTCGCACTTTCCAAGAGCATCCAGCGCATGCTCGAGCACATAGTGGATGAACGTGCCGGTCGAGAGCGCATCAAACTTCGCCACGCGGCGCGGCTTGGCCTTCAAACCATACTGCATAAAGAATGCAAACCGGCAGGAATAGAACGTATCCACACGCGAAGCGGTCAGATTGAGGCTTTTTCCGTACAATCCGTCAATCGTGTGCGGACTGCTCAGCGGTCCTCTGCCGCGCCGCTGCGCCTGCGCGTTTTTGACTCGCTCATCATCCTTATAGTAGTCATAGGCAGCCCGCACGGCGGCTGTCCGGTCGCCCGAAAGATACGCGCACGCGAGTTCGACCGCCGGTCGTTCTGCCTGCAGACGGTCACGCACGGTCTCCGTCCGGTGGGTGGAAAACGGCACATCTGGCAGCAATTCGCGCACTGTGTTTACAAAGTAGGACGGCCGCGTTTCACCGCCGCCTGCGTCGATGGTGTGATACGTCAGCAGCAGCTCGTCCGTCGGGCACGCAAGTGCTCGATAGAGCGTTTCCTGCTCCATCAGCAGGCGTTCCTCGCCGTAGGCTTTGAGTTCCACGCCGAGCGCGTCCATTTTGTCGCGGTCCATGTCGCTCAGCAGCGAGGTCGAGGACGGGGTTTCGGTATCAGGCCGTCGTTGACGCCCAGCAGGATGACATATTTCGCATTTTCCGTACACGCACGCTCGATGTTGCCACAGGTCACGCGGTCGAGCGAAACCGGAATCGTGCCCACATCATACTCGCCGAGCACCAGCCGGAACAGCTGCGCGAAACGGTCGAGCGTCAGCGGCATATCACCGCACACCCATGCAAACTGCTCCATCGCAGAAACCAGGATTTCCCACAGCTGGCGGTACTCGTCGGCCAGCTGCAGACGGCCCGCCTGCTCGTGTCCGGCGGCGCGGTCAGTCATGCGCTGCGGCGCATCCACCGCGAGAAGAAATGCATAGAGCGCACGCACGCAGTCGCCTGCAGGCTGCTCACCTGCAAGTGCCTCGCGCAGTGCGGAGAACGGCGCGATTGCCCGTTTGCGGAGTGTGTTCAGCTCGGCAAGCTGTGCCTTCGCGTTCTCGTCGATGGACAGACCGTAGCCTTCCGGATGCTCGGTCCACTCGCGTTCCCATGCTCCACCGCGGATGTTCCAGGTGAGCACATAGTTCTCTAATTTGTCAATTTCGTCCCAATCCAAACCCGCGAGTCCGGTCTTGAGACAGGAGAACAGATCTTCATATCGGAAGTGATTGCGCACCGCTTCCAGTGCATTCGTGACCAGCGCCATCGGCGGACGGGACAGCAGATCCGGCTTTTCCGCGAGGAACACCGGAATGTCGTACCGCGCCATCGCCATTGCAAGGAACGCGCTGTACGGCTCGATATCGCGTGCCGCAACCACAAAATCGCGGCAGCGCGCGCCTTCGTCCCGCACCTTGCGCCGAATGTAGGCCGCCGCATGCTCACACTCGTCAAACGGTGAAGCCGCCTCGTACAGCCGAACGCCGTCCGCGCTCTCCTGCGGGGTGCGCACCGGCAACAGGCTTTCGCGTTCGAGCGCAGCCAGTCCCGCCGGTCGGGCCACCTTGCTTTCGCCCAGTTCGATGCGCTCGACCGTCTGGTTATGATGCTTTGCCATCCGGGTTAATTTCTGCACTGTTTTACAGCCGGTAAGGAAAATCTCCGGGTAATCCATATCGCAGGTTACCGCCGCAGAGAGCGGCACACCTGCCGCCAGCATGGCATCAACTACTGCACTTTCCTGCACGGTAAAGCCGAGAAATCCATCCAGATAGACCGCTGCGCCGTCCAGCGTGTGACTTTCTGCCAGACGGTCGCGCAGGTGTGTCAGACGGTCTCTCGGGTCAGGCAGAGACTCCTCGCACAGGCGCTCATATGCCGTCAAAATCTGTGCAAGGTCGGACAATTTTTCTGCAAGTACAGCGTCCTCACTCTCCTCGGCAGCCGCAAACAGCGTCTCCGGTGCGACTGCACAGGTTTTGCACTCGTCGATCAGCCGCAGCGCCTCCTGCAGCAGCTCCGGCTTGTAGCGACGATGCCGGAATGCGAAGCTTTCTAACCGGTTTCCAGTGCTTCTGATGCTTTTTGATCAATGTTCTGATCACCAGCACAGCGGGCAGGTGGTGGTCCGCTGCAGTTTCTGCGCCGATCTGAGCCGTAAAAAGAACGAGCGCGCAGTTGGTTTTAAGCCCCTGCAATCGTTTCTTTCAGGTTTCGGATCCAGATGTACTGCAGAATTTGTGGCGAGGTATGATTCTGTTTATTGGAATTTCCTTCCATCAATTCTGCTTTTTGTTGTTTGGACTATCGATGAAGTTTCCGATTGTGGATCATTACAGGATGAGATCACAGACAATATGATCGCCAGTTACAGCCATGCTGAGCCTGCCGGTTTCGGAGATGGACAGCAAATATAAGCTGAGAAGGG
>VOFJ01000538.1_pt1 | contig 99872 bp, 165 predicted proteins | sample 5384081 | NCBI WGS metagenome assembly VOFJ01 (sample SAMN12384729, study PRJNA508395) | human gut metagenome | isolation source: healthy gut I | host: Homo sapiens | reverse complement strand
GTACTTTATCTGCCTACTACGCAGCTAGTGCTGGAAACCCATTAGTGGCTGGAGCTGCAGCTTTAGTATCTATAGGTTCTAATTTATATAGTAGAGATCAAGAATCTAAATCTGAAGTATTTTAGAACTACAAGCAATCCGTAAAGAATTCAGCTAAGAAATTAGGAGTAGATGAAGACGTATTAGCTGATGCTAAAATCAAAATGGCGCAACAAGGCTATAGTACAGAACAAATTAATGATGATGAATATGTATATGATCGTATACTTTCTGGAGATATCAAGATAAACAATAGAAAGTTTAATAAAGCTATGTTAGATAATAGAGAAGGTTTAAGATCTTTATATATAGATAATATGGCTTTATCAATTAGTGACGTAGCTCAACAAGCAATTGAAGTAGTGCCTATAGGTTCTATGGCTAAAAAAGTAAAAGGTTTAAAAACTTTAGCTGAAAAAGGTGCAAAATTAAGAAAAGGTTTACAAGAACAATTATCTAATCGAATAGATGATATAACTTCATTCGGTTTAGATAATGTTGGTAGATTACCTATGAGAACTAAACGTAGAGCTATTACTGATTTAGGTGGTCGTATATTAGTATCTGGTATACTAGAAGGAGCTGAAGAAGGTGTTCAGTACATTAAGGGATAGAAATATATAGACAATAATTTTGATGCTGATCCAAATCTAGTAAAGAGTTTTATACGTAACATTGGTACTGGAGCTCGTGCTGTATTTGCAGCTATTACTCCGTGGGATCCTGTGTATTCAAATGATTAGGAATTCATGGAAAACTTTAAAGGCGGTGCATTGTTGGGAGGTTTAATGACTACTGTATACGGTGCTCCATCTGCAGCAATACAAATAAATAATCAATTACCTACTGACCAATTTGTATCTGCTTTGTATGCAGAATAGATGGATGCTAAAGATAGAGTTAGAAAGAATGCTATGTATAGTAGTTTCATTAGAACTGGTAAATATGATAACCTTATGAGTTCTTTTGATGAAGCTGAAAATATAGTATCTAGAACAGAAGGATTAGATATACAGGACATATATAACGAGAGAAAGAGAGCAGAACTCATTAGAAATATGTACACTTCTCCTGTTACTATGAGCCAAGCAGTGAAAGCAGGTATAGATCCTAGAACAGAAGAATATGATGTATTTGTAGCATTAAAAGAACACCACGAAGCTCTACTTACTGAAGCTAGTAACAACAGAGCTAATATAACATCGGAAGTAGATCAGTTGATGTATAGTCCTGAAATGTCATAGTACATATCTTCCATTAAACCAGATGTAACTTCTGATCAAGAAGTAGCTATTCGTAATCTAATTAGATTAAAATCTTAGACTGAATTATATGATCAACTCATAACTGACTTTACTAATAACGGTAATAAACTATCAGAACTAGAAAAAAATACTGGTATACGTACCTCTAAGTCTGATGTTATTAAATTTAAGCATTTATTAAATAAAGATAAACAATAGATAGATGCTGTTTATCAATAGTTGCGTAAAGAAGCAGAAGATTTAGGTATTACAGAGGAACAATTAAATGTTCCTAACCTTCATCAAACTCTTAAAGACTTACAAGAAAAAGAAATTATAGCAAATCTTGACTTTGAAAGAGCTAAGACTGAGAGAGATGCGATGAATAGTCCTAAAGGAGCAATAGCAAAAATCAATAAGTGGCTAGATGTAGAAGATCAGGAAGATACTTTTGTATAGGAGTTGGATGATTTATACTCTGGAAAGAAGCAAGAGGATGAAGTAATAGATAGTGAAGAAATAACTCCAGAACCTGTAGAGGTTACAACAACACCTGAAGTTACCAATCCTGAACCTACCATTGCTGCAGAAAGTAAAGCGTAGGATACTGCTGAAGATGTAGCAACTGAACCAGAAGATATAACAGAGGCAAGATAGAACGCTAGTGCAATACGTAATAAATACTTTGAACAAGAAAGGAACTCTAAAGGAGATGTTGTTCTTGTACCTAGTACTAAATACAAAGCTGGTAAATCGTATGCTGATGCAGGTCAAGCTATGAAAGATATTTATTCTTACCTATATCCAAATAGGTAGAATTATCAGGAGTATAGTGCATCTAAGTTTATGGAGAATTCTGAAGATGGATTAAAGAATCTATGGGAAGATATGAGAGATACTAGAATGTAGTTAGAAGAAGAGCTGTATACTAATGGTAATTCTAGTAAAGCTAATAGACTAGCAGATACTCTTAACTCTCAAGTTGAATTGTCAAAGTTTATTATTTAGAGTCACAGTAAAATAGCGCAACGTATAAAAGATTAGGCTCCTGCTAGACTTGAAGAAATGAAGCAAGCTAGATAGGAGGAGCAATAGGCTGCAGAAAAGTTAGAGGAAATAAAATCAGAAGAAAGATAGAAAGTAGTAAAGCAGAATGACGATACTCCTACTAAGAGTGCAGATGCTATTCCAGAAGTACCTACTACTCCTACACAAGAACAGCCAACTCAAGCAGAATTACCAACATTAGCTAGTATAATGGGTGATTGGCTAGGAGCAGAAGCAGCTAGTAGTTTGCAACAGTCACAGCAGCCTCAGCAGGAATAGATGCCAGTAGAATAGCCCACTACTGTAAATACATAGGAATTAACATATGATAAAGATGAAGACCCATATTCTCATGAAATCAATTACAGATTAAGTGAAGGTTCTAGAGATGCTAATGGTAATTACATTAGAATATCTAAGAGATATCAAGGAATGGAAGACTACCTTAATGATGATGATTTATCGTTAGTAAGTAGTAAACCTGACTTTATACCTGAAGTAATGAACAACGGGGTTCACTTTGAAGTACACGATTATACTAATAAAGACGGAAAAGTAGAACCTGCTATTTATGCTATATTTGATTACAAAGGTAAAAAATACGTCGGAGCTATTAAAACTGTTGAAGGTGGTCTTAGAGGTAGATATAGCCCGTTTAATAGGCTACCGTTTGAAAAATAGACTAAGATTGTAGATAATCTGGTCAGATTGAGAAATAAGATTATAGAACTGTATGAACAAACTAAAAAGAATCCAAACCTTGAGGTAGTTCCTACAGCTCTTAGAGCTACTACTGGAAGATTTAGAAATGAAAAAAATCCAGATAACAGCCCTAAGAATAGAAGCTTACTAGATTCAGCATGGTTAACTATAAAAGATCCATTTGAGATAACCCCAGATAATACGTAGATAGGTATAACTACTGGTCCTATAAACAATGAAGTAATAAGATTAAGAAACACTATATTATCTGTAAAAGGCGGTAGTCTTGGTCAACCTATGTGGGTATTAAAAGTTCCTAGATTAGATGGCGAATACGATACTAAATTAGTTAAATTAAACTATTAGACATTTGCAGATAAACCTCAAATAGCGGATCTGATATTAGATTTAGTTACTAGTAACGATCAATTCTATACCGACGCCAAAGGAGTTAAGACTAATCTTAGACCCATTGACATATTAGACTTTATAGTAAACTTTGGTCCTCATACAGCTGTAAATCCTAATGACACTAGATTTACTCCACAATAGATTCAAGCTAAACAAAGAAAGCAATTCTTTGTGGATGATAATGGTAATTTAGTAATAGGTAATACTAGCTACAGTATAAGTGATCTTGTTAGTCAACCAGATATTAGACAACAAGCTAAAAATTATATAATGTCTAATTTCCATTGGAACATAGATGAACAAGCTCTTAATACTTATTACTTAGGAGGTGATTTGCAATCACAAGTAACAGATCCTAGATTTAAGTCAGTTGCTGCATTCTTAAAGAATAGTAATGTAGATAAGCTTACTATTATTCCTGGATTAATAGAATTAGACTAGAGTGAATTTGGTATAATTGCAGGAAGTAATGGTCGTAAGACTATTGATAGTAAACATCCTAATGGTATGAGTACTTTAGGATGGTATATTAAACAAGGTATATTACTTACTGACATAGCTGATGAGTTATGGGATTCTAATATATATGTTGATGATGTAATGTTGGCAGATAAAACCGCTGAAAAGATATAGTAGCAGGCTCAACAAAAGGTAGAGAAAGAATACGAAGATCCTATTAAAACTAAAGTATTTACTTTACCAGATGAAAGTGGTAAATAGACTTCTGTGAATATGGCAGATATATTTGCTATATTAGATGGGAAGAAACGAGGCCCCAATATGGAAGTAGAAGTACAGGAAGACGGTGCTTTATGGGTGAATGAGAGAATGGATCCAGAGCAAGCTAAAGAATGGCTAAGTTCTACTTTTGGAACATCTCCTCAGATTATTCCTACTATAATAGATGTTACAGAAGCTGGTACAGCTGTAGTAGGTAGAGTAATAGAAGATTCTGTATTAATTAGTAATTTTGCTCCTGTAGGTACAGAATATCATGAGGCATGGCATAGAGTTTCTTTACTCTTGATAGATAATAAAAGAAGAGAAAGAATCTATAATAGGATGAGAAAGAAGAATCCTGAAATGACAGACTCTCAAATAGAAGAAACTTTAGCGGACCAATTTAGAGATTTCATGTTAAATGAAGCTGGAAATTATGCTTTTGATACTAAGAATTGGTTTAGAAGGATTTTAGATTTTATTAAGCTGTGGGCTAGGACTGGTCAATACGCATTAGCTAAGATATATTCCGATATTAATAGAGGCAAGTTCTATGGAATTAAGCCTAACGAAGAGAATGTAAATAGATTTAGACAAATATACGGTACATCTGGTCCTAATCTAGAAGTAGCTGGTTATGAGTTAAAAACAATTACTCAATACAATCAATTTGATAATATAATCAAGTCTCTCACATATGCATTCTTTAGAGTAAATGGACAAACTACAGTGCCTAATATTGAATATTCAGCATTGGCTGAGGATAATCAACAATTTGAAAGGCTTAAGCTTATTATAGAAGCGCAAGCTAGAACTTATCCTTCTCCTGTAATGGATGAAATTCTTGAGAAATATGAGACTGTGTTTATGCCAACTATAGCTACTAGATTAAAACAACTGGGTGTTAGAGCTATAGATCGTAATGAGGATGAAACTATAAGCGATATAGAAGAGGGAGCAGAAAGAGTTAATATAGGGCAGCATACAGTAGAAGGTATGAATATATCCATTAAGGATAATGCTCCTGCAGAGGTTAAATTCTTCTTCCAAACTATACCTCTATATGAGATTAGCCCTGATGGTTCTATGTCCATGAAGATAGATCCTATTACTCATTTTGCTAATTTTGTTGATGCTAAAACTGCATGGGACAATATACTTAAAGATTTGTCCGGGTGTCGCACTATAGCTAATATAGTTGATAAAGTAGCTACTTACGCTCAAAATGGTAGTGCTTTTCATTCTGCTTTATTATTTAAACTTAACAGACTGATTAAAGATTCTAATCAGAAAGAAGATTTAGTTAAGGCTGCTGATGCTGAAGCAATGCTTACTAAGATAGAAACTGTAGTAACTTGTGACATAAATAATTATGTCACAGCTAAAGTAAGTAAAGATCCAGAAACAGGATTCATTAAACATGAACTTACCGATAATACAGTTGATGTTAAAGCTGCTACTTATCCTAAAGTATGGTCTCAAGCATTATTTACTAATGCTGGATTGTTTAAATACGATAAAGAAGGTAAAGTGATAGCAGAAGAAGGGTCTAAAAAGGCTTTAGATACTGTAATTAAGAACTTTAATAGTGTTATTACTGCATTTAGAAATAATAAAGGCATACTTAAGATAGGAGATAGAAATATTGATTTACATGAAATATCTAACTAGAAAATGCTTAAGAAGTATTTAGTTAACATGTTTAATGTAATAGGTATCGGCATTGATGTACCTACTATAGATAAAATGTTATTATCCGGTAGATACGGTAATCCTAAATCAGATGCATTTACCCTTATTAGTGAGTTCTCTAGTTCAACTGTTAATTTCGGTGGTATTCCAAAAATAGTAAGTGTACTTGAGGCAATTAAAAATGCTATAAATAGCGATAGTACTATTAAAGAAATTAAAGTGAATGAAGTAACTGTTGATCCTACATAGGTATGGAATAATATAGGTTACGTTAAAGAGTTAGCTAATTATTATGCATTTACACATGCTACAGATAATAGTTTGAGTAGCTATGGTCCTGATGGTAATTCTTATTATATGGTATCATAGAACAATTTTGCCAAGGATAGACTTAATGAAATAGTATCAGATCCTACTGTATTCTAGGAATTAGAATCTGTAGTTTATAATGAGCATTCTATTATATTGCAAGCAGTTAGAGGAGGTAATAGAAATCTATCAATGGAAACCTTTATTAACTTTAAGGATACTACTACTGGAGATAAGGGTAGAGATTACCACGGTATCACTGATAGAGAAGACTATATAGCTAAAATGACAGCTGTATTTAATAATAGAATAATATTCCCTACAGTAGCAGATAAGAAAACTTATCATTTCATTAAGGGAATAACATTGCCGCATGAACCTATTAGATTCAATAATAACAATGGTCAAACTTTTGTTCAGTATGGTGAGCAAGTTATGGACTATCTATTAGGTTACTGCTACGATGAATTAAACCAAATAGAGTTGTGCTTAAGACAGATAGATGATGATCCTAATCATTATAATCCAGAAACAGGATTACATTATAATGATGATGGTACTATAAATAATGATTGGATTGAGCCATCTAGACGTATTAAAAACTTCCATACTCCTAATAAATATGATTATAAAGATAAAGATGGAGTTAAGCACACTGTAACTTTGGAAGGTAATGGAGCTAGATTCTTATTCTTAACCGGTATATATACTAATAAAGGTTTTGTTAACTTTAATGACCCTACCAAATCAGCTAAAGAATGTTTACAATTAGCTAAAGACTATTTCTTTAATACTTCTCCAGAAACACAAAAGGCTTTCTTAGCTGGAGTGATTAATCGTAGAGTAAAGAAAGAATTAGAATATGCTAGAGATCTTGGTTTAATTACTATGAATGATCAAGGTAATATATGGAGTATACGTAATGTATTACTTGATGATAATGTAGTAACAGAAAGATCAGCTAGGTATTAGAGTGTGGATAGTGCTAATGCGGAAGCATATGCAGTATTTGATATGATATCTGACTATGTGATGAATAGTATAATATCTATTCAGGAAGTAGAAAAGCTATTTAGTGGTTCACCTGCATATTACAAAGTGAAGTACGATAGAGAGGGTATAACAGACGTATCTATTGACAAAATCAAACGTTTAGGTTCTTTGACATCAACTGGTTTGAATAATAGATTAGACTTCTTTAATGATCCAATGCGTGATGAATATGTAGTTACAGAGCTTAAAGATCACGAAATCATGGATAAACAGTACCATGAGTATGAAGGTTTGTTCTATAGGGCAAATATAAAAGAAACTATATAGGAAATGTTAGGAGAAGAAGCTTGGAATGAGGTAAAAGATCTTAGCATACGTGATATAGAAAATACCTACCCTGAAGAAACTAAAATTGCTAAACAAGCAGCTAAAGTAGCTGTAGCTGGTTATAAGAAAGGAGTTAATGTAGCTGATGCTGCTGTATATATAAGTCCTAATATGACTAGAGATTTACTTAGGATGCGTGGTGTATGGAATGCTGACATTAAACGAGCATTTGAAGTATTGACTAATCCTGATACTGCAGATAAATGGGAATCTGATCCTAAGTTATATGCAGAAGCTAACAAAGTTATATTAAATGCTATGAAGTATATAGCATTCGGTACCAGATTTAGAAACGGATTAGGTATACCTTACTTTAATAAGATGGCTTTATTCCCGTTATTTAAATCTGTAGCTACTGGAGATATTAAAGCTTTATATGACAGAATGGTAGATCCTAATGATCCTATTGATATGGCTATGTTTGATTCTGCAGTTAAAGCTGGTTCAGAATCTCCTACAGCATACTATAGAAAGGCTAAAGATAGTGAAATAGAACTTAAAGACGGTTAGACTGTATTATCCGCTTCTATAGTAGACTGGGCAGAAAGTGGATAGGGTAATACTATTACTGATTTGAGTAAACTCGTAACATATAGGCAGAAGTTTAAATATATCAGACAGCAGTTAGAGACTAATCCTCATACTCATCCGGAACAGATGGCTGGTACATAGTTCTTAAAAGTAAACTTATCTAATTTACGTAAGGATGATTTCTATGGTCCAGACGGTTCTCAAGTAACAGGTAGAGAAATCAATGATACAGTAATGGGAGCATTGAATACTTTATCTAACATGGGTAGATAGGACATAGTAGATGAATTATTTGTAGACGGTAATATAAATGTTACAGCGTTAGGTAATATGTTAGAGCGTGACGCTAGAGAATCTGACGCTAATGATAATGTATTATCTGGTCTTAAAACTAAGAATAATGCATTTGTAATACCTTTGTCTGCTTTATCTGATAATAAATGGTTAGAAAGTAGATTTATATCTATGATTAATAAACTAGTTATTGATGTTCATATGCCGGGTGGAGCTTTCATCCAAAGATCTGCATTTGGACTCGAAGCCACTAGCTAGAATGTTATTACAGAAGATATGATCAATGATGGAAAACCATTACTCATGATTAATGATAAGGATGGTTCTATGGACTCTGTAGTAAGTATAAATCTATTTAAACATATGATACCTAACTACAGTAAAATGACATTTAAACAAGCTAGAAAGTGGTTATTAGATCATAATATTATAGGATAGAGTGCAGATGCTACAGGAATTGGTTATCGTATTCCTACACAGTCTATTGCATCAATATCCGCATTAAGATTCGTAGATGTATTCCCTGAAATTATGGGTGATACTATCATGCTACCTGAAGGATTTACTAAGCTTACTGGTTCTGACTTTGATATTGATAAACTGTATGTAGCTAGATACTCTTTCAATAAGAATGGAGGTATTATAACTCATGGTGATGCTTTAACTAGAGAAGATGTAGCTAACGCTTATAAGAATGACATTATTAAAATGTATATCAAAATTCTTCTTACTAAAGATAATTCAGCTATGTTAAAAGGTTCTATTGACGATGCTACTGATACAGTTAAAGGGATACTTAAAGATATTGAAGGTACTAGTTCATATCATCCAGAACCATTTGAAGTATATACTCCTAGATACCAAGAAGATAGAAAGGCAGAATATACTGGTGGTAAGGCTGGTATTGGCCCTTTTGCATTGAATAATGCTCATCATATTCTTACTCAGTTAGTAGGTATCAGAATGCAGAGTAATGAATTCACAGGAACTTTATAGATAGAAGATATAGGTCGAATATACGACTATCCTACAAAAGGTAATCCTAAAGGAGGTCGTATATTAGACTGGTTATCTGCTATGATTAATGCGTTCGTAGATATAGCCAAAGATCCTTATATTGTTAAGCTTAATGTTAATGCTTGGACATATAATATGGTGTCATTCTTATTACGTACAGGTAAAGGCGCTCAAACATTCTATTTTGTTAGACAACCTATCTTAGTAGAGATGGCTAATGAAGTACTTAAGACTAAAGGTAAATATGGCATTGATAGAACTAAGACCCCTTCTCAACTTGAGAAAGAAGCTATTGAAAAAGTATTAGATAAATACGACCCTACTAAAAAGTTACGTAGAAAGTATGAATATATAAACAGAAAAAATGAAACTAAAGCTTCAGAATATCAAGATCTATTTAGAACTTATATTGACGATAAAGGAGAAATAACGTCAAGAACAAGGTAGTTATTAAAGATTAACCCAGAAGATTCTAAAGACTTTAATGAGGAACAAGTAAGAATATACTACGCTTGGTTAGCTCTTAAACCTTATGCAGACGACTTGGCTAATCTAGTTAAATTCTCAAAGATCGATACTAAGAAGACAGGTAAAACTTTTGCTGAGTAGGATATATATTACAAAGGCATGAAAGATATGGAAGAAAATAGTAAATTCGCTAAAGGTGAGGTTACTAGATTCTTTAATGAAACATTCATTCGTACAAAAACAGAGAATAGTATACCTTTGGGTTCATCTATATTTAGAAACTTATTACTACGTAATACTGATCAATTTGCTAATCAAAAACATATAGCTTTATCATTAGTAGGTAGAGCCGCTAATGCTGATTCTAAATTACTTAGCGCAGTAATAAATGGAATGGAAGCTTAGATAAAGAGTCAATTCTTTAATCAATATGTTAAGGATAACAATATAGATCTAAATACTATGTTCCAAGGACGTAATTCTATACCTAATAGACTGTATAGATTTAAGTAGGAAGTACTAAAGGGTAATCCTAGATTAAGTCATTTACTAAATAATGATGGTACTATAGCTAATGATTTTGTTAACTACTTAATTCCTAACATTAATAAAAATGGTTTAGACTTTATTGATAGATCAGAATAGTTAAATGCAGATTAGGCGCAAGCAAATAATCTTATCAACTATTGGAGGTAGTTATTAGATGATCCCGAACCTTCAGTTAAGAGATTGTTCAGAGATTTAGCAGTATATTCTTTCTACACATCTGGAGATAATACAGTAATGAATGCGTTCTTCTAGTATCTACCTAATAGTGAAAGGATTAATATGGGTTATACTCAATTCATTCAAGGTAAATTAGATCAGATGGTTAATAATGCAGATAAATCTTATAATGATATCGAAGACTTATTCTTAAATAATTGGCAGAATGATAAGTTAGTGAGACCTGTAGACATGTATGGTGGTAAATATCAAGCTCCATTAAGATCTGTAAGCCTTAATAAAGATGCAGCTATGCCAAATATTATATTTGGATAGAGAACTGATATGTAGGCTGCTGTTATTAAACCATTAAACTGGGTAACAGTAGATGATATAAAATATCCAATATTCCCTCCTTATGTTAAGGTAAAAGACAGTTTAGGTTTTGAACCTGCTAATTGGCATGTGTATAGATTAATAGGTTATATCGACAAACCAGAAAGAACGTGGTAGGGGAAGCTTACTGGCAGAACTCTATACACTCCTATATATGGTCTGGTATCTAAAAAGGGTTATAGTTACAAAGGTCATACTATTATAGAATATGGTTTATCAACTCAATTTGAATTCAACAAGGAAAATGAATGGGATTATTTTGAAGCTTTGAATAATCTTGATGCATTATCTGATATGACTGATGAAGTAGAAAGAACTTACTTTGAACAAGATAAAGCATATATGCATCATATTGGAGAATTACCATCATACTCTGGTATGAATTATGCAATAGCAGAACAGGATAGAATATTTGAGTATGAACAAGACGATACTGATGATAGTGTTGAAGGTGTTGTACTTGAAGAAGCCAATGAGAATGATACTGAAAACGCTGTTACTGCTTATGTCAATCATTCTGGAGGGGCTATAGGTTCAGATACTATGTGGGGTGAAATAGGAGAAGAATATGGTGTAGTATCTAATCATTATTATCATGGAACTAAGACCCCTAATGGTAATATAGCGATAACTGAAGAACAGTTTGAAAGAGGTAAATAGCATGTATATAGAGCAAACGAAACACTTCATAGAAGACCTGACAAATATATGAATTTATTAGCTCGCAACTGGATACAGGTTGAAAATTCTGATGCTGTTTTTGCGATAGGTCAACTAAAGAATAATGTAGTTGACGGAGGTACTGGCTGGGCAGTATAGAAGGCTATAGATGTTAATAAGCCAGTTTATGTATTTGATCAAGAACGTAATAAGTGGTATACTAATATAGATAAAAATTGGGTTGAAATAGGTACTCCTACACTTACTCCTAATTTTGCTGGTATAGGTACACGTAATATAAATCAAAACGGTATTAAAGCTATTAGAGATGTGTATGAAAATACATTCAGAGAAGATGAAACTAGGATGAGTGCTGTAAATATTTATTACGGTACTAATGAAAATCCTCAGTTAAGCAATTTTGCTATTAGACCGTTTAACTTTAACATAGAACAAGATGATAGAACAACTAGAACAGTTAGATTTAATTCTGTAGAGTAGGGCTTTCATTATATGAAAGCTATAACGGCAGGTAGATATGATATTGCAGAGGATATTCTTAATACAAATGATCCTAAATAGGCTAAATATCTAACGTCTCAGAGAAATTTATCTATGACACAAAATTAGCTTGAATAGTGGAATTCTATATCTAAATCTGTAATGCTAAATCTTATGTTAGACTCTTTTGAACAAAACCCTAGCGCTGCTGATTTATTATTATCTACAGGTAACATTAAGCTAACCCATATGAGAAATGGAATAGAATAGGATAATGGTAGATTTAGCGAAGTTATTACTATGGTTAGAGATATAATTCGTGAGGATATGCCCAATAGTACAAAATCTACTGTAAAGGAACTTACTGGTATAGACTTATTAGCCTTGTATGATCAAGGTAATAAAAGAATATCTGAAGTATTAGATACGTTAGAAGATCTAACAGCTGATGAAAGACAAACCTATCTAAATGAATTTGCATAGTAGATGACAAGAGATAATGTTAATACTCAAGATAAACTTGAGGAAGCATTAAGAAAATTCATTTGTAACTTATAATTCCAGATAATATGTATAAATGTCCAAATAAAAATCTTCCAGAATGGAAGGAACTAGAAAGAGTTGTACCAGAAGTTGCATATACTGTCTGGGATTTGAATAATGGTCATGGTATAGATAAGGCTCCAAATGGGGAGCCTTCTATACTGTTTTAGGATTTATTAGATCATTTTGATGGTAATAGAGAAGCTGCTATAAAAGCTAAAGTAATGATATTTTCTACATCATATAAAACATGGTCAAACGGAAAAGATTTAGACGCTAACAAGGAGCCCATCATCTCAGATGTAATATCTTCCCCTAGTGTAACATATAATCCAGAAGACTTTACTCCAATACCTCAAGAAGATATGAGAGTAATCAATGAAGTAACCAAATTATATGAAAAGATACAGAAAGGTTTAAAGGATAGATTAAACTCTATCAAAAGATATACTGTTAAGAATCCTAAAGTATGGAATCAACTATAGACTACAATATAGCAACTAGCTAATTCCGAAACAGAGGAAGGTATATATCAATTCTTATAGCATATTGATGAATCTATAGATGGTAGTATTAAATTCTTAAGTAAACCTATAAAGAATATCAGCGCTAAACAGATTAGACAGTTATCTAATGATTATATTGGCTTCTATAAGCCTCTTATGGATGATATAATGTATCTATTTGATACTACTGATATATTCAAAGATAACCCTGATTATAGTTATATAAAAGAACTGTCTGCTACCTTATCACAACAAATAGACAATGTTAATAATAAGTTTATAAATGTACTTAAATCTAAAGGTTATAGCGCATTACAATAGTATCTTACAGAATTAGGTATGCCACAGAATATGATACAAGATACTATTAACTGGCTAGATGATCCTAAACATGATTCTAGTTTGTTCATGGATTGGTTCGGTATGTCTAGTAATAGTAATAATGCTGTACAATAGATTATAGCCAAATGGCTTAATGATGCTAAAAATGCCACAGATAGAGAAACTATGGAAGTCGGTATTAAATTAGTTAAATTAGTAAATGTAGCCAAAGAAAAATATGGTAATGATGTATAGAAGTTATTATATGAAAAATTAGACGATGGTACATACTCTGGTAATAAGGTAGCTCCACTGAATAATGGTCAATTAAAGCGTGACTAGAAATAGTTCATGGATAAATTAGCTGAAAAATTAGGTATATCTAAAGATAATAATAATATGTATGTATTACCACAAAATGAAGATATACAAAAAGAAGTGGTTCGATGAATTAACTAAGTGGTATGCAGACAGAGCGCAAAGGAGATACAAAGCTGAATATTATGTTCTTAGAAATAAGATGTTATCTATAAAGACCAGAGATGCTGAAAGAGAAATCCAAAGTATGATAGATGGCATTGCACAATCTATGACTATTAATGGCATATAGTATGAAAACCTACTTACAGAAGCAGAATACAAATAGCTAGAATCTTTGCGTAAACAAAAAAGATTACTATCTAATATATTTAATATAGATGGTAGTGAAAAGACTGGAATAGATAGAATAATAGCAGATGAACTAACCTCCCTTTCACGAAGAAGTGAATAAACATATTAAATATGATATAGACAAAGATAAGTACGAAAAGGATTTAGCTAAAGTAATAGAAAGATATGGAGGTGAAACCGCTGAAGTATAGTTATGGAAACAAAGAAATACTGTAACTAGGTATACTCAAGATTTCTATGACAGAATAGCTAATCTAGAATCTGATTCTGCCAATAAAGATCCCGAAAGTACTTATTAGAAACTACGTCAGAGGAGAAGGCAATTACAAAATTTGTATAAGGATCCCCATACTAATAAGATTGACATTTACTCATTAAGTGATGATGAGAAAAGAAGCTTATTATAGTTAGATCAAGATATAGCAAACGCATATACTGCTACTCAAAAAACAGATGGAGCTGATAAATTTTCAAATTTTGCAGAAATAGTAAATACAGAATAGTACTATCGTGATATGGAGCAGGCTAGAAATGCAGGTACGCAAGCATATAATGAATGGTTTAATAATAATCATTATGAGGACGCAAGAGGATTTATGCATCCAGCTTCGTATTATACAGAACTTAGACCACTACCTGAATTTGCTTAGTAGTATACAGAAATAGTACCATCTAGTAAATATTCTAAAATACTAGAATCTTCAGAGTGGTACAATCCTGAATTTGATGAAAACGGACCTGCTATTTAGCCTAACAAGAAATATTATGATAATAGTAAGGCTTATAACGAAGTAATGAATAAACCAGAAGTAAAGGAATTATATAATGAAATTACTAATATAATGAATGAGGCTATGAGTTTCATATCATTCCTTGCTAATAGTAATGAAAATATGATGCCGCAAATAGAGGCTAGGTTTATGTAGGTATTGAATCGTAAAGATGGAATATTAAATAAGTTAAAATATGCTGTAGAAGATTTTGCTATAACAAAAGAAGATGATTTAGATTTCGTTAAAGAGTTTTCTACTATGCCTAATGGAGATCCTATTAAAGTAATACCTACTAGGTTTATTACTCCTTTAGAAGATACAAATAGTATATCTACGGATGCTGTATCTGCTGTAGTACAGTTCTACAATATGGCTGCTAATTATAAAAATATGTCAGCTAAACAAGATGAAGTAGAATTAATGCTCAATTTACTAAAATAGTTATCTATAAGAACCTCTAAAGAATTAAAAGGACCTGGATCTACTAATGTATATAAATAGTCATAGTTGTTAGTAGATAGATTGATGTATGGTAGAAATAAAACTCCTATTGAGGGTAACGTATTAGGTTATGATATTAACTTTGGTAAAGCCTTAGATATTGTTAGAGGGTTTGTTACTAAAGTAAACCTATCTGGTAACTTATGGTCTATAGGTACTTCTTTCTTTACTGATGCTACTTACACTACTTTAGAAGCTAAGATGGGTAGGTATTTTGATTTAGAAGATTTAAACTTTGCTAGATCTGAATTTGCTAGAGAACTACCTAACATGATGTAGAACATAGGTAATCCTAATCCTAAAAAGGTAGATTACCTTATTTACTTATGCTTAATTAGGTAGTAAAAGATAACAAAGAGTTATTTGATAGATTAGACTAGAGTTAGGTATTACGTTCCATTAATCAAAATTTCTGGTTTGCTGGATATATGTAGTCTGATTACACTGTTAAAAGTCATACTTTATTAAGTATCTATCATAATTATCGTTTGGTTGATAATGAAGGTTTTATGTCAAAGCAATAGTATATAGATAAATTCTACTCTAATGACAGAAAGAAAGGAGCAGTAGAATTTAAATAGCTTACTACTACTTTATATGATGCGTATATAGAACTTCCAAATGGCGATGTAGTGGTAGATGATAAATATAAACCTTTAATCACAGATAAATTACTAAATGATGTACGTAATAGAATAGAAATCATAAGTAAACGAATAGATGGTACTATTCGAGAAGTTGATAAAGCAGCTGTACATGCCAATGCTATGGCCTCATACTTAGTATTACATCGTAACTTTATGATTTCCGCATTACATGATAGATTCAAACCTAAACAGTATAATTTAGATTTACAAACTATAGAGGAGGGTTACTATAGATCTACAGGTAGATTTTTAAAGAACGTAATTGCTAATAGACATTTTGCTATTAAATAGTTATTAGCTGATTATAATAATATGTAGGAATATGAACAATATGCTGTTAGAAGGGTACTAAACGAATTAGTCCTTATTACTGCATCTACAGCAGTAGCTCTCGTTATAGCTAGTGTAGTTGATGGTGATGATGATTATGATACTTGGTTAACATAGTCAATAACTTATTTAGCTATGCGTTCAGCATTTGAGTTCCGTACTATGTATAATCCTTTTGAATTTATGGCTTTAATTAAATCTCCAACAGCAGCTTTCAATTGGTTTGATAATATTAGTAGTTTCATAAACTTGATTAATCCTGCTTCATATATTGGAGATAGAACTCCATTTACTATAATAGATAGAGGAGTATATAAGGGCATGCCAGTAATACTTAAAAATATTATTAAGGTAACGCCGTTTAAGAGTATTGTAGAAGCTCAAGATCCTAAATCAAAACGTAATTACCTACAGAATCAATTAATGAACTTCTAAAGTTTCTATATCAATTCTCAATTAGTCTAAATACTCTAATAAAAAGATAAGCCTACTGACTATTAAATCAGTAGGCTTTTTAGTTATGAAGACTCACCAATATCTTCATAACTATAATAGTCTTCTTCTGGTAATTCTGCTTCTATAGGGTCACCAAATCTATACCAGCTATAGAATAACCTTTTTTCTAATTCTGGCACTTTTATACCTTGCCAGAATCTATTAATCTCTAGCATGGCATCTAGAGTGAAAGGTTTACCATTATTACGAAGACGTTTAATATCTTTATTATACTTAGGATTACTCAAACAATAAACAGTATAATGTCTTTTGTTAATAGTTATATAACGTTTATTGTAGTAAGAGTCTAACCTAGATAATTTACAGTGTGTTTCAAGAGACTCAATAGTATTTACACTACTATCATAAACAAGAAAGACCTTTTCTTCTAAAAAAGGTCTATTTTTATCAGATGTAAAAGCATTTATAAATCCACTTTCTACAGTTAAATCTCTCCACGTAATATTATCATCACATAATGGGACTATATAAATACTTACATCATTCAAGTTCTTCAGTACCATCTTCTTCATAATATTTACGAGTATGGTCCCAATTGCCTGTCTGATAATGATATGATAATTCTGTTAAAGTTCTGATAATAAGGTCTTTACGACTATCTAACTCTAATTCGTTAAACATATTAAATACTCTCACTTCATTATTACTATTTGTCTGAATAGCAATAATATATGCTTCACAATCATAATCTGAAATGTCAATTCCTTGATCTTTCATATACCAACTAATTGCAAGCAAGTAATAAGTTATTTGTCTATAATAATCAAATTCTTCTACAGAATGTTTAAAATTATAGACATCGCTAGTTGTTTTTAAGTCGATTAAAGTAATCTTCTTATTTATATGATCGAATATACATCTATCAAGTAAAGACTTACAAGGCGCAACCCAATCATCAACAGGTAATTCCCAGTTAATATGAAACTCATTATGAGATTCTACTCCAGGAATATCTTCTAATAACTCTTTTGCCTTCTTATGATTATCAATATTATTCTTAATATTTTTAAGCATATTTAAATCAGCAAAAGATATTACTTTACGATTATCTTTTTTACTTTGTAATGCTTTAATATAATTAGCATAACGATTACATAGCTCTGTAGCTTCTTTTAAGACGATTTCAGAGCTTTTTGAATTACTGTATGCAGATTTGTATGCAGCAATCTTTTTATCGTCCTCTATGAGTTCTAATGAATTAGCATAAATCTCACAGAAATCTTTTTGTTGTTTTACTTTAGGTACTTCATAATCAAGAATTACATAATCATTCCAGAAATCCTCTGGTTGAAGTATATATTCATGAATCATAGTACCCCTTTCGAGCTGAGGAAGTTTTAATCCTTCCTCCTTTCCATCTATCATATCTCGATAGAAACGCGGTCCTTTCTTCAAGAACCAACCAATAGCAGAATTTGATATTCTCGTATTGTCTTCATAATACGGTTTATCAATTATCATTCTTACTTAATTCTATAGTTACTATTTTAGGTCTTTCTCTTTCAAGATAACTGTCAGTTAGTATACTACAATTATATTGATTTAAATGACCATATGATATACCATCATGCCAATGCCCAAAGAAATGATGCTTATATTTACCAAAACAGTAATGTTCAAGCTTTTCATTATAATTAGGATTTTCATGAGTAATAAGTATATCACAGTTTTGTATCTTTTCATATGGGCATATATACTCATCGTATTCATTCTGAGTATCTTCAAATGCCCACGTTTGCCAATGTATAGGAGCTATCCAAGGAGTTCCATAAAAGGTTATTCCTTCATATTCATATAGTTCATCAACAAGAAATACTACTTTATCGTTAGTTAAAGTTGACATCTTAATTTTAAAATCTTGCCAACTTAAATCTTCTACAATATCATTGATAAGATTTTCTATATAAATATCATGATTTCCTGGAACTACAATTACCTTTTTACACGGTAATTTATCTACCCAATTGACAAAAGTAATAGACCAGAATTTATCTGATTCTTCGTTATCTCTCTGAGCAAGTAAATTCACTACATCACCTGCTATACATAACACATCACATTCTGGTATATTAATTAAATGACCATGTATATCACTTATTGCGCAGATTTTCATGGTATAAAGTTTTAGTTAGTTTATATATAATTATACTATAAAATAGTATCATTTCTTTAGTTTTTTTATTAACTCATCTACCTCCTTCTGATTATGAACTATATAGAAATTGACTCCTATATTATTACTATATAGGTAATATCTAAATAGTTTCTCTCTTAAAGGCCAAGCTTCATTAGGGTATCCTTTACATTCAATAACAAAGTTATCTCCTACAAAGTCAGGTAGATAAGTCATTGCTCTATACTTTTTATTATCAAAAGTAAAAGCTGGAAGCAGCTCATATCGATGCATCTCGTAATCTGCTATGATATTTGCTTCTTTCAGCTTTTTATATGTATAAGTTTCAAGTTTACTACGAAATTTAATTCCATCATATTCATTTGGAGTTGCATTTCGTACTTTTACTATTTAACTATTTTTTTTTCTTCTCATTAACCTTTATTTTTTTGTACTATTAAATGTAATCCATTCATCCTTATTATATGCTTTTATAGTACTTTCTAATGTTACATCTTTATTATTGTATAGACTAATTACTCCAAATTTGAGTAATTTCCAATACCTTATTATATTAGCCATATTACTAGTAGACCGTAACCAGTTTATTATATAGTCTAATAAGAAAGTAGGTATATTATATATTACTAATAACCAAACTAATGGAATAGATAATATAAAACCAATTTTTTTAATAAATTTCTTCATATAACCAATTTTTAATAGTTTCAAATCCATTAAGCTTAACTGCATCAGATATATCTTTTGCTTTAAACTTTTTATGGACTAACATCCCTTCTAAGCCTGTTTTAAGGCTCATTTTACGAAGATATTTAACTCCAGCTGTATCTCTATCAAATAAGATAATTATACGTTTAAAACGCTTCTTAAGCTGGTTTAGAGCCTTATCTGGGATAAATGTAGACTCTGATGATGGGCTTATTGCTGGAATACCCATCTCATATAAACACATGACGTCTTTCATACTCTTTGTAATAATGAGTATATCTCCAGTTTTAGGTAACTGTTTAAACCCCTGAATGTCGTTCTCAGTCAGGTTATTACGCCACTTTGTATATTTATCTGCTAAAGGTCTATATATTTTAAAATTATTATAAACCTTATAAGCATACATAGGATTACTATCCTTGTAAATACCCTTTACAACTCCGTTACATAGATAATATTTTATACTACTTACTCCAAATTTCTTTAGAGTAGTAGTAGAAATATTAAACTGAGACCAGTAATTGATATCTGTTAGAGTAAAGTCTTGCCTTACAATACCAATTACTGTCTCTGTTGACGGTATATATTGCTTAGAGCTAACGAGTTTCGTATCATTAGTAATTTTAAGCTTATTAACTATATCATTGAGTATATCTGAATAGTTAGTTAGTCCTGTGAATAGTGATACAAACTTAATTATATTACCACATTCTCCAGTACCATGATCTTTAAACATTAATTGTTTAGTTTTTTTACTATAATAACATCCAAAAGAAGGTGTCTTATCCTTTCTTAATGGTGAATTATATATCATGCCTACTTTAAAATTACCAATGTACGCTGCATATATATCATACTCAGTTACTTTAGATAATATCCAATCTAAAGTAATACTCACATTATCTTTTATTTTTGTTGTATCGTAAACCATATGATATATTTTTAGTGATAGCTAAGGAATCGAACCTTAATTAACCATTACTATCATGAAAACGTGAGTGCATGCTATCCCTATTCTATGAATTTTGATGCCTCCGTCACACCTCACATTCGGCGTATTACCGTCGATTGCTTCTTATCTCACATAGTGGCATGCTACTCACGTATCGCTATATTATGCCTAGCGTAGGCGGCTTATAGGATTATCTACAAAATTAGAAAGGCAGATCATTACTAGGCTGTTCACTTACAGTAGTAGTAAGAGGATTAACCTCTTTAACTTCCTTATCTGCAACAATTGGCTTAGTAAATTGATCGATACCTGTAATTTCTCTAATCATGCTTTCATTCTTACCTTCTTCATAGAAACCCATAGGAATATTCATAGGTTCAATAGAAGCAAACTTAACATAACTAGGAAGTGTAGTATAACCCTTATCATTATAAACTATTTTTACTTTAAGTAAAATATCTTTATTAGCACTATTAAGCATTGTTACTACCCAGTTAGCAAACTCCTTATAAGAACTGCCACTGAACGCTAATACATTCTTAGGATAGAAACACTTAAGTATACGCATAATACGAGTTACCTGGTTAGTAGCTTTACTTTGATTCTGTTCTTCAGTATCACTTTCACGAACAGCTGGTTCCCATTCAGTATGAACAAGACTCTTACCATCTTTTTCAAAAGTAAATTCAATGAATTTCTTCCCTGTAGGAGACTCTGCAAACTTTGCGGATACAAACTTAACATTGTCATGAATACCTGCTTCCAAGTACTTAGTATTATTACTATTATCTGACAACTTTACTTCATTTGCTAATTCTGTACTAAATATCATAATATCTTATTTTTAATTATTCAGGTAAATAAACTTTATTCCAATAAGTAGTGATGTTATTATTCTCATCACTCTCTGCTACTACTATATTCTTTCCTCTTAAATGAGGTGCTCTAGCTTCAATAACAGAATTATCTCCGCCTTCAAATGAGATATGTGTCTCATTCTTTTTTCTATATACATAGCCGACAGCATCTGCTTCACCACATATAATATTTGCTAATGCACCTACTAAATCAAGCGACATTTCTGCCATTTCTTCGCCATTCTTATTAATCAACTTATCCTTAGTATGACCAATAAGTATAAAGTTATCACATAATCCACGGAACATGTCAATAACTTTTCTTACAGCTTGTCTTATATATAAATAACCAGACCCACTAGGTAATGTTCTTAAATCTGTACCTTCGTACTTTTTTTACCCATTGAGTAGCTTTATAAAGCTGTACAGCAAAGCTCATACACATCTCTTCTAGACGTGTAGCATTATCTATAGTAATATATTTGTAAGGATATTTACCAGTTTCCTTTTTAATCTCTCTTATTGCATTAGCTATATCACCTAAATCTTTTACAGATCTAGCTTGAACAGCTAATGCCTCTAAGAACTCTGAACCACCTTCTAAATCAATAATTAGATTGTTATCCAGCGCTGCAACTAAAGTAGTTTTCCCAGCTTTTGGTTTACCAAATAAAATCAAAAATCTAGGATTTTCTACTTTAGCTTTTACTTTTTCTTTTGGTAATACAATCATAAAAGCTTCTATTTTTGTATTCCTCTGATAAAGCTCTGATAATCTCTGATAATATGGAATAAGATATTTTAATTAAAACAAACCACGTTTCTTAATATTAATCGTGATATCGATAATAGTTTTCTTTGTCTTCGGTTTTAAATAGTTCAAAGAACCAAATGCAATAGGAATTACTTCATAACCAATCTGTACGAAGTTATCAAAGATTTTAACCGGAGTACCAAACTCATCTTTAAAGTCATAGTCAACATCAAACGGACAATGTTCCTTTGCATAAATATCAAGTGCATTAATAGCCTTGAAGAATTCTGTTTCTAAGTCGAAATTAATTACATTATCTCCCCAACACTTAAACGGACAATTAGCACATTCCTTCGGCAACCATCCAATATTATGAGTCTTACTTAAACCTAAAGTAATAATATCACCTGCACCAGCATATTCGATGCCATAACTGCAGGAAGGATAATCACTCTTACTTTCTACAGTCATCCAAGGATAAGCGTTAATTACTCGGTCCATTAAAGACTCCTTATATGTTTTTGCACTCTTAGTATTTTTCGGTAATGTAAATGTATATGATTTCATAATTTTCAGCCTTTTTAATTGTTATTACTAAACGAAATCTTCCTTACTGGTTCATCTTCTCTTATAGTCTCAATTAAGTTATTGTATTTAAGGTCATTATCAAACTCAAGTATAGAACATTCACCTGCATCTCTATTCTTTAGAATATGCAAGTAAACCTTATCTCTTACTGGTAGACGATTTGGTCCATAACTCTGTATATTGAGTAATTCTGGCCTATGAATACATATAACGTAATCTGATGCATGAAAAATAGTATCAGCGGAAGATATATCGCTACGCATTGGATAATGCATAGATGGATTATTAATTCTTTCAGGATTTTCGATATTACGATTCATCTGTGATAACTGTATTATTGTAGTATCTGGAAACTTTTTTACTCTAATAAACAGTTTCTGTAAATCGGAAATCACTTGTAGTGCACTTTCACGATTTTGACCTTCAACAAGCAAAGTATGATCAAGTATAATCACAAACTTCTTGCCTTTAGCTTTATTTTCGTAAAAGTAATCAATGGTAGATGCTATATCTGCAACAGTACCCGGTGTATCTACATAATATATCGGATATGATTTTATCTGTTGAGAGGTTTGTTCTACTTCTTCTAACAATGAATTATCTAATTCACTAATAGAACTATATAGCTGAGCAGTAGTTTGCCTTAACTTACTACTTAATTTTCTACCTACTTGTCTTGAACTTAACATTTCAAATGAAAAATTAAGTACTACTACATCCTGATTAGAATTTAAGTCTATTAAATCACTTTCAAGCGTATTTACAAATGAACTCTTACCGCTACCAGATATACCTACAATAGTATATATAGTATTAGGTTCAATGCCTCCCATACAGGATTTATTAAACTTACTCCATCTAGTACGTAAAGAAACAATCTCATGATTCTTTCTCTTACGGATATACTCTACTGCTTCATTAGTAGCAGAAGATATATGTCTAAATGTTAGTGTCTTAGTAGATGTCTGTTCCATAATTATAGTAATTTTGGTTAGGAGTTTCTACTTTCATTTGTTCCTCAATAGTTTCCCACTCGTGTTGAGTGAGCCATTTCCACATAGTCTTCATATAACCTATTTTACCTGTACGCATACGCTCATCTATTTCATATTTTAAACAATCCATAATGTGTTCATGCATTGCTTTAGACTTACCTATGATACGATTATATTCTTTCCTACATTTGTTTACATTAGCTCTGAGAAATCCTTTAGTTCCATCAGGTCTCATAACATAAACTGGAAATTGGTCATAAAACATATCAAACATAGCTTTATCTTCTTTAAGAAGTCCTTCTAGTTTTTCTGTTTTACTTATGACTTGGGTATCTCTATCATATTGGATAGAAATTAAACCTTGAGTCTCTAACTCTTGTATTTCTTCTTCATTAACTAGGCTGAGAAGTCTCTGAATGTCTTGATTGATTGTTTTGATATCATTCAATACAAGTGTTAGGAATACTAATTGATTAATAGATAAAGTTGGTATTCTATCTAAGATAGAAGTGTCTATTTCTAAAATCATAGTCTTATATATTATATAAGCTTATGGTTTGTCTGAAATATATCTGATAAGCCTCTGTTAATCCCATAGGCTCAATTGTAACGGTTTCAAATCTCTGATTATCTTATAGGCTTCCATAATGTAATACCTATAATTAATCTTTCTTTCTTCAATTGGTTTATCATCAAACTTATTTAGAAGAGTAACGCCAGATGCTGTTAGCATATTCTGATACTGCCTTGCAGAAGCCTTATATTTATGTTCTCCTACATATGGCTCAGTATATGTTATAATTTCACCTTCTTTATGGCCAGTATCTTTCCATTTCCACAAGTATCCACCATTAGTAGATGCATAGAAACGATTAGTTCTCTGTTGCTCTTCGTTCATATATTCAACATGCCATTGTTTACCAGTTTTCTCAAACATTAGAAAATCTCTTATGTCTGTACAATTCTTAATTGTATCTTCAACTGATATTCCATCTTTAAAGAAACTTATTATTGCTTTAGGTATAATTTTTGGAGTTAATCCTTTACCTAATTTTACAGCAGTAATAAACATCCCTTTCTCTTTTACTTTGTTATCTTCAGTAATAGCAAAATAATCATTAATAGCATATTGATACATTGCTTTAAAACGATCTTCTTCTAAGGTAAGTTTAGTAAGCTGTTCCCATTCTCTACAAATACTGTTTACTTTAGAATATATATCTTTCTTTAGTAAGACGAATAAACCGTCAGTATTTGCTTGGACGATTCGACATCCAATTTGAGTTAATTTTTCAGCTAACATAAGTAATAGTAACTGTCCATTAATTCTAATCTGCATTACTGCAAATGGACTATAACAGAAATTATGTTCATTCTGTAAGTTACCTGATAAACCATTTAAAGCTAACTTTAAAGTTTCGTTCTTTACTTTATCACCATTGTGTTTAGCTTCAATTCGCTCATCTTTGATTTGCTTATATACTTCTAAAAATTCTTTACCTAAATGTTTAGGATAGAATTCATACTCTATAAGCATACTTGGATATAGTGAAGCTACATCTATATCTATAAGCATTTCATCATCTCTAGGAATAATGATTTCAGGACTATTCACAGAATGAATACCCCCTACTCCTACAGAATAGCGTAAATTATTAAATACAAACTTGTTTTCATATCCTTTTCTACCTGGAGATACTATTTGATTTTTCATATCATCTAATACTCTTTGTAGAATAGGACTATCGTATTTAATAAATGGTAATATTACATCTTTCAATGGTATTACACTCATTGGAGACCTTAAGTCTTTAATATCCCACCAAGTTAAACCTGTTTTCTCTAGATATTTCTGAGTTAAAATCTTCATTCCAATATTTACACCATCTTTGCTGAGTACTCTTACTCCATACTCATCTTCAATAGCGATTCGTAAATCAACGTCTTTCTTACATCTATTTAGTAATTCTGAAGTAGATTCAATATCATTGATATTATAATCTATCATAGAGTCAAAATCTTCTAAAGGAAGAGGTTTAGTCCAATCACATACAAATTCCTGTACATTAGGATATTGCATTGTTACTTGGATTTCCTTTAAACCTACTCTAAGTTTATTAGAATATAACATAGTAAGAATATCAAAAGTATCAAACCATATTTGATACTTCCAATGTTTCCATGCATCTATATTATCTTCACTTGAAGCAGTTATAGTCTTACTTAGATTAAATATAGAACTACATATAGTAGGTATATTATATTGCATTAATTTATCCTCATACTCAATTATATAATTAATTATAGGATTATCATAATGCAAATTATTATAGCCACAAAATATAATATTAGTTGGAATATTAATATTTGTAGTATAATAATCTCCCCAAGTAATGTATTTATCTACTTGTTTAAAGAATTTAACTAATTCTCTTAGTTGATTTTTCCTCTCTGATATCTCAAACTTATAGATGTCGTTTGTTTCTGTATTTTTTACCGAACAATGAAAGATATTTTGAAATACCTCAATATCATATACGTAGACTATCTTTCCTCGTATAATCATATTATAAGCATTTAAGTTAGATCTCATGGTTGGACTCGAACCAACGCGTTCACACTACATAGTAGCGGCTCTACCACTGAGCTACATGAGAAACCAATTTAAGTTATGGAAACAGAAATATTATTAGTTTTTATGCTGCTAATAACTTATTACGACTATAATAAGTTATACTGTTATCTCCTTCAATATCCTTTACTGTTACTCCTGTAAATGATGTATCTTTCTTGTACTTCTTAGCTAATTTAGCAGCTTTATTCTTTGCTTCATCTCTAGTAGATGCTTCAAAGTTTCCAGTAGCAAAATCATATACTTTCATATCATTATCAGAGCATTTTCTCTGTATAGCATATTGAAAGTTTCTTTTGTTAGGCTTTTCTTTAACAGATAGTTCTGCGGCACTAGTAGCCATCTGTTTACCTTTTTTAGGAGTTAAAGGATTATTACGTACTGATTCATCAAATTTAGCTTGCATAGATTTCTTTGCAAGTTTATCAGCTTTTATTTTCTCTTTGATTTGTTCAGTTGTTAACGTAACTCCCTTAGGTTTAGTGAACATATTGTTCTTAACTATACGCGTAAAATGTTTCTTCTCTTTACGGGTATATCGTATTGTAGGATCATATCCTGCTTTCATAAGAATATTCTTGATTAATTCTTTTTTAGATTGTTTTATAGATTTGTTTTCATTCATAGCATCTTTTGCTACTTTAGTAGTATATTCAGACTGCTTCTTATTTCCTGCCCACTTTACAAATCCTATTACTTTCCCATTCTCATCATATTTAATGACTCCAGATGGTCCCGGTTTCTTGCTTACCGTCATTATTTGATAAGCCTTATAGCTTCTACGAAACTTATTTTTATTACTTCTATGATTCTTTATACCGGTTCTATTATTTTTCTTTGCTAATATCTTTTTCATAATTTTTGATAATTAAGTTATTTACTTGAAAATCCTTTTATTATGGTAGAATTTTCTTCCTTTATCATTTCACAATAAAATATAGTAGTAGTATTAGTACCTACACCTATACTACTTAATTCTCTTTCAGGATGTTTACTAGCCCAGTTTATAAGAATATTAACTCTATTCTCATAAGCTGAACTAGACTCCCAAAATTTCTTTCTTATATAAATTGCTTTTCTAATTTCTTTCATATTTATGCAGCTAATGATAAAGCAGGAGCTTCAATATTAAGTTCTGCTTTTCTTATTAAAATCTGTAATATCTTTATTGATTTTGTTAATTTCTAATTGCAGTTTATTTTTTTTAAACCTGCAATATAAGCTGAAGTAAGCTCTTCAGTTTTATCTAGGTTCTTCTTTCCTTTAGAACGTTTAAGCTTCGGATCAAGAGTCTTAATCTTACTTAAGTGAAATAACTGTTCAGTCTTTTCATATAAAGTAAAGATATTAAGATAGTTGTTATCTTTAGATAATTCGGTAAACTTCTTATAACCCATATTAATACACTGCATATACAGTTTTAATAAGGTACGTTCTTCAGATAGAATTTCAATCTTCTGGAGTAACTCTTTTAAGTCATAATTACGTTTAGCTTTCTTCGGAATAACATTTTCTTCTTTAATCTTATTCCAATAGAAAGTAATTTCATTAGAAATTTCTTTAATACGACCGATTTTACCTTTATTCTTATCTCCGAGCAAATATATTGATGTAATTGATTTCATATTGATTAATGTTTTTAAATGTTAAATACTCGACCAAACTACATCTACCAGTAGTAGTCCCTATGGGATTCAAACCCATAACTTACACATTAGAAGTGTGTTACTCTATTCAATTGAGTTAAGGGACTGTGTAGTAACAACTGCCCAATTCAGCAGTAATTACTATAAATAGTACCCAATTCAGTACTATGAAATTATGTTGTTTTAAGATAATATCCAAATCAATATTTTCTAAATTTTCTTAACTGGCCGAGTACTATAGGGATAACCCGTCCACCAGTCTTAATTCCAACTATTCCATTAAGCCCTTCAAGGTTAATGTCTTCAACGTTGGTTATACCGTTTTCTCTTGCATATTTTTTGATATTCTCTTGATTGATCCATTTAGAATGTAGTTCCCCATCTGAACAATTCCTCATACAATCAAACAAAATATCAACAATACAATCGAAATCCTTACGTTTCTTTGCCTCATCAATTATACTTTTAGTAATCTCATCAAAGGCATGTTCATTTCGAGTCGAATTCGACCCAGTAATTGCATCTGCTATACTAATAGAAGCATCTATAATACTTACCGATTCATAAGTATTAAATAATCTTTGCCACCATAATGGCCCACTTCCGTAAAATAGAAAGACCCGTCCATCTTCTCTAATGCTTACTTTTTTAGGCGTTTCAGTGCGTCCTCCATTCCAAATCTGAATTTTAGACAATATGGCTGGCTCAGAACATATTAGAATTCGCAGAAGTTCTACACGTAATGAAGAAAGTCTGCCGTTCATAAGCTTCTACTATTTTTTCTTCAGTAATAGTAGCAGTTACGTGAATTTCAGTTTCCTGATTATCTAAACCGCACTGCCGTAAATACTCAACCTGCATACGCTGATTCATATCCATATAACTACGGACAGTTTCAGCTAACTGCATACACTTACGTGTCATCTCTTCATAGAAGTTCAACACACTCTGGTTGGATAACTTAGTTAAGTCATTCAACATAGGAAGTTCTTCAGCTGTAAAGAACATAGGCTTAGAGCCTGGTTTACTCAACCGTTCAATACATTCAATTACATTCTGCCGGGTTGCTTTAGTAAATTCAGGATCAGCAAGCTCAAAAACTAATGATGGATCATTCTTCTTTTCATTCAAGATGATTTTCGGACGTCCATCAACATCCTTCTCAAGTAAACTAACTGACTCAACATCAATAGCCTTGAGAATATAAGCTTTTACTTCCTGACGGAAAGTATTCTTACCTGTAGCTACATCTTCTTTCCACTTAAGGTCAGGAGTCTGTGCTACGATTGTAAATATCTGCTGTCCAAAGAAAGGCCCAAACTTCTGGGCTGTTTGCCGATAGCGAGCTAAAATTTGAGCTGCTAAACCCGGAGTATTAGCTCCATTAATATTATTTTCCATAAAAATGTTCCTTTTTGAGTCCGTACTTGATATACCAATACGAACATAGTTATACAAAAAATTGTTAAAGTCTCTCCACCGTTCGATTATTTAATAGCTATTCAAAATTGGAATAGGTGAACTCAATCACATAATCTACTAAGCACAAAATAATAAATTGAAAATTTATGAGAAATACTCTGTGAGTTACTTCTGATAATCTCTGCTATTTCTTAGTTTTATCGTCCCGTTTCGACGGTTGAAATTCAACTTATGCGATGTTCAACGCACCTCTCACCGTAAGCGTATAACGCGATTAGATGCGATATAAGCCACTTTATCATCAGTTCCTTAGAACCTACTGAGTATGTCCGGTATTATCGAAATTCGTCAGAATTACGGTTGTTTAATCTAACATTACTAAAATCATAGACTCATTGCTTATAGCATGACCCATCTATACCATTTCCAGGATTTGTTTGTTTATACTGCACGAACATTAGGATTTCCACCTATCATCGTCTCCTTGTTTGCTTATGGAATATTTCATCATAAGTGTACTATTGCCCTTACAGAGACAGTGTAAGAAACAACACAGGTAACTAACGATTCAGCGTTCTCTCACATACAATGTTGCGCATTGTACTTTACGAGTGTCTTAACAGTCAGCAATGTCGGTTGGCAGTCGGGGTGGTGATCTGTCTACTCACACTACTCTTACGAACGGTAGTCTCAGCGTTTACAGTTCCATTGGACTTCCCAATTAGTTAAAAGTTAAACAATTAGAGTTCATTTTGTCATAGCTGACTCTACTCAGCGTAAGTAAAATTGATTCATTAAGCATATCATCATATACTATAATTATTACTAAACTGGTTTTAGGATTCTAACCCTAAAGCATCTTTAATAACTCTATTTACTTCCTTAATCCATAACGATGTTTATTATCCAAAATTCTGGTATGAACTAGTATAATAAACCAAAGGCATTTACATATCTTGAAATGCTTAAGCTCTGCCGTTTTTTACAAGGAGTTTTCTCTGCGTCTCCTAATCTTATTTATTACCACGTAATAACACTTGCTAAAGGTGTCCGCTTCTAAGTTCAGGGTTATAGCGCCCTCATACTCGCATTTTAGACTACTATGTTTTAGTCTCGTCATTTCTCATATATTATACTCATCTACACGACAAAACTCATGAGTCACTTTAGACTTGAAAGACGGTATCAATCTCATATACCTCATCCCTTATACGTAAGTTCTTTTACAGCACACTATTTACGATAATGTACAGGATTGGCTCCTGTTCCACGATAATCAGTCAAGCTTTAACGTTTGCATGTTTAATTCTTGGATCATTGCGTTTCCAGCTTTCATATCCTTACTTTGTATAAGTATGTACCATAACACGGTTATCCTTACATTAGTATTAGTAATTTACTCCCTTCATAAGTATAAGTTCCAATATCCACAATTGCATATTGCATCACAGCTGATGTATACTGAACACTAGAGTTAGCCTGTTTTCCTTTCTGGACGCACAGTAGCGCTTTTGTTAACCGATTTTGGAGACCGGTAATGCGTTATCTGCAATCTCTTTTTTTCCATGAGTTGGCTGCTTGCTTAAGGTGAAACTAACCTTTGCCTTTCAGCTTTACTTACTCTTTCCAAAGAAGTAAGTCAGGAACCGTATTGCCCCTGTTTCGTCATCGTGTTTATATCCCTTTTTGATTCTGCTTTTGATAAACTAATACGGATATATGGATTTCGTTCCACTTGCTTAAGTTTGTAATTCAGTGTGTCTTCTCTTAAATTACGAGTCTTTAGTAACAGTAATCGCCAGTACGGTTCTCATCATGTCGTTACTTAGAGAGGATTATGCACTCTTATCCCCTTTTACCTTCCGTTTTTCAGACGTTTAGGCCTATTATCCTACCTTTTGAGTAATCTCACTGTGTTAGCAGCTAACATATTCTCGGATTCTGTATTGTTTCGGGCCAGTAGAAATGACTACAGCTCCCTGACAGGTGCGACCAGTATTGTTGTATACCTTACCGCATGACTTCCCCGGAGTGATTTACGCTACAGTTTTACTCCTCTCGAACTGTGATATAATTATAGTATTTATTATACGGTTATTATCACTAACTTTTTACCGTAGGGCTGTTATCTTTAGCCTTTATTTCTTGTTTTGGTGTATTGATGCTTATTATTTCACCAGTGGTAAGATTAATAGAGGCTACTACTTTCTTACCTAGACATATGTCGACAAACTTATTTTTTACATCACTACTACTGATGTAGTCTATTGGCTCCATCTTTGAAGCATCAAAACCATCCAAACATTTACAAGCATTACTTACAGACGAACGTAAGTACTGTTCTACATATAAACAATTAGTTATACTACTGTTAGCTTGGTCTCTAATAAAAGTAGACTGAATACCTTCTACTATAAAATATTCAGTCTGAGACTGTATAGAACTTAGTTTAGCTCTTGCTTCTCTCGAGTCCTTAATAATACGTGATAAACGTATCATTTGCTGAAGTATAATTTTATTGTTCATATTTGTCTACTATTGTTAATGGAGTTGCCGGTGATTCGTCATCAGATACCCTACTTATAGCTTTTACTTTTGGATATCCTGTTGAATTCGTCTTTTCTATTACTTTAGTTTTCCACTTAACTACTGGCTTTGGTTCACCAGTAGTCTTTACATTCACTTTTGCGTCTGTTGTTCCTTTCACAGATACTTCTAATGTAGATAAGTCGACTTCGACATTTATCTCATCTACAGACCTCTTCTCCTCTTTTATTACTTTAGGGAAGTTAGGTAACTCCACTATAGAGGGGCATAACAGGCTGTGCCTGTATAACTTCTGTAGTTGCGAACATTTGCCTACCAATGAATACACTGACAACAAACATTCCAACTACAGTTAACATTCTATTATTCATTTGATATGATATTTATTAGAATGGCTATTCTTCTAGGATATGAATTTTCAAAAGAAACTTTTTAAACCAGTTTAGTTTTTTTTTTCAGTTCCTTCAGATTGTTCTTCCTTCTTTGGGTATTCGTCTTCCTTTGGAGCTATTAAATCTCCTTGACAATACTCTGCAAGACGATCAGCTGGGTCTCGATACAGATTAATAATCTGACCTACAACCATACGCATCTTATCAAGCGTAGGAGTCTCCTTCTGTTTGTCAAAGTAATTGGTACGAATACTCCCTAGAACTTTACGGGCAACTTCGCGTGCAGCTTCAAGTTCAGTCTTCTTACTGTCCTCTACACCATCAGTAGTAATAGTATAGTCAGCAAATAACTTATCAATGTAGTCATTGCCCAGTAAGCCAGTAATAGCATTAATTGCTTTATCTTCTTCCGGCTTTGCTTCAGGATCATCCTTCAGTTTATAGCGGAAGTTTTCTCCAATTAAAGCACGTAATGCTTCTGCTACTTGTTCTTCACTCCAACCGGCTTTAGACATGTGCGTATGCATGATAGAGTGAGCCATACACGGTGAACCTGTCTGTGAAGTATATAAGTATACAGCGCGACCTAAACCGCGTAAGATAGCTGTAGGTTGGATAATAGAGAATATCTCATTAATCCAATCTGTAACTGTCTTCTCGTCTAATGCAAGCTTCTTATCTGCATCAGTTTCTTTCAGGCCACGATATACACGATACCATTCTACAGTGTTAACTATATTTTCTGCCACATTCTTCTCTTTAGAGATGAGGTAATTAAGGGCAGTTTTCAATTCCTCATCATTAGTAATCTTGTTAGGATCAAGCTCCGGAATTTCTACTTTAGGCTTGCTGTTTGCAAGTTCTGTAGGTACTTCACTTTCTGAGAAGTTAATAGACATTTGCCCATCATTCCCAGGTAGAGCTTTAGCAGGAGCTAGTTTAATACCTAGCATTTCTGCCATACTTTGCAGCGGTAATACTTGGTCTGCAGCTATCTGTAACTGCAATTCGCCACGTTCACCACGGTCGAACAAGTCTTGACGTACATCGACAAGAGCTAACAAAGTAACTACATCAATGCTACGATTGATGTCTGCATATAACTCAGGATATTGCTTCTTGAGTTCTTCATTGTTAGCATAACGCTGTTGCATTACAAATGCTAACATAGCCTTACCATCAACAGATGATTCTCTTGAACCAATAGGTATACCGGCCGTAGGAATTCCTGTGATAAGGTTTGCAGCACGTTCAACAGCTTTCTTTTCAGGGCTGTTCTTACCTGTTGCATCTTCAGGAATGATTGTAGGAATTTTCTCTTCCTTCTTCTTAGGCTTATCCGGACTTTTAGGGGCATCCTTCTTCGCCTGAACCTTAGTTTCTTTAGCTGTAGTAGGAGCTTTCTTTGCATCCTCTACTTTAGCATCTTTCGGCTGGTTATCTACTTGAGGCTTAGTTTCCTCTTTCTTGTTCTCTGTGTTGTTTACTTTAGCTTCAGCTTTTGCTGCTGCTTTTGCTGCTTTCAAGGCTGCCTTTCTTTCAGCCTTACTCATTTCTTTTGCCATTTTGATAATGTTTTAAAGTGTTAAAATAAAAATTATTATTAAGTACAATTAAAAAGATAGGTTAGTTTAAGAGGTTAACTATCATCCTCTATTTCTGGTGAGTCACGTCCATTAGTAAAAGTATTATTTTTAGTTAGTGCATCGAATAATCCTTCATCTTTAACAATGTAACCTGCAACCCCAGTAAGGCGAACGGTAGTACCTTCTGTCACTGTAGCTACTAAGCTTTGCATGCATGTTAAAGCATCATCATTACTCATGGTGCTAACTAAACTAGTAAGAGAAGTAGTTTTATCATTATCTGACTTAACTACTTCCTTACTCAAAATACCTACTAATAGACCAGCCATAATGGCGAAAACAAGTTTCCACCACATTCCTGTACTACGAAATAATCGCGCAAGGATAAATGCTACAGTTAGTAGACCAATAATTGCTGGTGTCATAATTAGTAAATGTTTTTAGTTTAACAATTGTTTTAATTTCTCTCTCGCTTTGTTAAGGCGAGATTTCACTTGAGACTCAGAGAGTTCAAGATGCTCAGCAATCTCTTTGTAAGAGAGATTCTGAACTGTGCGTAGTTCAAGTATATACCTATACTTATAGCGAAGTCTGCTTAGTGCGTCAGATAACTTACTATCTGTCTCATGATATATGTACAAATCCTCTGGTGAGCTGTCGGCCGAACTGCTTACCTGTAGACAGTTATTATCATTATCTAATTCATAATCATACTTCTCTTTTTTGGTACGTCGTATATAATCAATACTACTATTTATAGCGATAGTTTTTAACCACATCTCAAATGAAATATGATTAATATAACTAGCTATCTTAAAGAAAGCTTTAGTAAACGTTACAGATACTAAGTCATCTGTTACATCCTTATTGTGTACAATATTATATATAGTATTGTATATAATTCTGTGATAACGATTATAAAGCTGTGTGAAGGCATATTGTTTACCTTCTTTAGCCTGCTTGATCAGATCTAAAAGCTGTTGTCTTTCTTCATCTGTCATAATTACGGGCTTTTATAAAGTTTTGTTTGACACACCATCCTTCCACACTGCTGCTCTACTGTCAGAATTTAATCTAATCTCAGTGTCATGTAGGTCACAGCCCTCAAACTTTTATTAGTACTTATAGAGGCGATCAAACCTCTATAAGCTTAAAATGGCAATTCTAGTATATTCCTACAATAATATTCATACCAATCTTTGTAGAATTTATTATAAGTATCCCATATACATTCCATGAATTCTATTTTCATAGGTCTAGTAAGTACACTAGTAGGAGTATTATTAATTAATCCACATAATATTCTTATACGAACCTTTAGAGTTAAATCTTTATCGACTCCTATCTTTTGTATTATCCTATTATCAAACCAAAATATTAAATATTTTACAGTTTGAACTTTATAAGATTCATGAAATTCTAGTTCTTTTAATTCCCTTTTTTGTATTCTTAAAAAGGTATACCACTCAGGTCGCCAGTTAAATGAACTATATTTAACTCCCCAAGTGGTATATATATGGTTTGTCAAACTATAAATTAACATATTGCTGCTTTACTCTTTTAGCTATTTTCATTAGTACTACATTAATTTGTGCTAATGACCAGCCTGTAGTTTCTAATATATAAGCTTTAGTTGCAGCTACACCTCTCCCATATATTCCAATATCTTCAAGGTATTTATTAGTAAATGTCTTTAACTGTTCATCAGTTATATTAGGCATTTTTGTACCATGTATCGATTGACGATAAGATGGTAATGAACATATTTCCGAGTATTCATACTCTAGAAAAACAAATTTGTCAGGATTTGCTAATACACTCTGAATTTCAATAGAGTCTTCAGGAAGTATAGTGAATTCTCCTTTCTGTACTAGGTCATTAACCAATAGTGCAGAAGTAATTCTCATACAAGGAACTTCTCCAATTATATTAGCAAGAAGTTCAAAGTTTTCACCTACAATTCTGTAGATACCAGGATGATTGAGTCTCATGGTTGATTAATTTCTTTTTTAAAGTTATTTACTATTCCAGATACTTCTGATAAAGTTAACTCTGGATATTTTTGCATCACTTTATTAACTGCATCAATGTCAGATTTAGCTGACCTGAGCAAGTTAATGAACTCTGTTCTTTCATGTTTAGAGTCAAACCAAGCAAAATATCTTACACGCATTGATATTCGTATTCTTTTATTTTACTACTTAATTCATTCCATTTAGTGATATCTATATCAGTAGCGTCTACTAAATGTATTATATCACATTTAGTGTTGAATACTCTTCTAATATAAGATATACCTTCTTTGTAGTGATACTTATTCTTATAAGCACGAGGTACTACATTATGAAGACGAGTTATTAATTCGGTCTTCATTCTCATCTCTGTTGCAGCTTTCTCCCATGATTCTGGAAGATTCTGTCTAATAAAATTCATTAATCCCATTTCAAATTAATTTATTGATTAAACTTAATATTGTAGCATTGAAGGGAATCGAACCCTTCACAGCCCCTACGTCTGATCTAGCCTGATATGCTCCAGCTTTCTACGACATTAGCTTAGCCGTTGGACTCTGTTATCACGCTGCGATACCAGTGTAGTCCATTACATAACTTGTATTGCCAGTTATCTGCATATTGACCTATTCTACTTCACATTGTCGCTGTCAAATTCATTCAGCCCCATATGCGTTTCCTATCATTTTACTTCGAGGGAAACGCTAGCAATAGAAGTCACCTTAGACGTCATAGTGAGTGGAGCTGGAGGGGATCAAACCCTCGTCCAAACGACTGATTCATAGACCTAACAGTCAATGTGGGTATACAACCGACCAAAGTTGTATACCCTATGGTCTTGAGAATGGTTAGTTCTCTTATACTGATCTTGATGATATACGAATGATAGTTAAAGTATTTTTATATACTTTAAACGATTCAAAGATTCATATCATTCAGTCTAACTTGATGTCACGACTAAGGCGTTTCTCTATCTCTAGAGGACAATCTTATTGTCGCGATCTCAGACTTATGATCAGTAGTTCACGGTAGTTCCCCATAACTGATTTAAAAATTCTGTATGAGACCTGTTAATTCAGGTCTTTGTATGCCTCAGGCCCTAGAGTTCAAAAGAACTATTTCCGACTCACATACTATAGCTATTGATTCAAAGATTCTAAGCTTGGAACCTCTTTTATTTTGTTTGTTTTGAGTTAGCGACGATTTACACCGGGTACTAACTCATCGTATGTCCACTGCCAGGAATCCGGGAAGATATCACGCAGTTCTTTTTGAGATTCGTCAATACTCTTACCGATTTCAATAAGGTCTTTATCGTACTGCTTCTTCATCTCGCGAGCTTCTTTATCCCATGCGGACACAGGTTTATTTCCACTCTTGATATCTTCAGCAAGTGCAGATAATTCCTTCAGGTAGGTTTTAATACGTTGGTTTGTACGATTAGAACGGCGAACCTGCAATACCGCAGAGGATACTGTAAATTCACATTTCTGTACAATAGCAACTAACTCATTAGTTAGCTTCTCTTTGCGACGTTCAGCAATCTTCTCAGCTGCCTTGGTAGCAATGTCTTCAGTTACTTTACTAGAGTTAGCGATCACATCTTGGATGTTTTCTCCATTTACCTCTTCTAAGAGGATGTTCATTTTCTTTTCTGCCATTTTGAATACAGTTTAATTGATTTAACAATAAATTTATTTAACACTATAATATAATCTTAATGAAAGAACAATCACTGAAATATCTCTTTTTTAGCCTCTATTATAGCTACTGCTATAATGTTTAGTCTTAATTTAATATCTCTGTACTTATTCTTCTTATGAATTTTTAGTGCTGATTCTTTACTACATCTACTAAAGTATGATATAGCTTCTAATCTTTTCTCCTCGTATAGAGTAGGAGTAATAACTATGTTAGTCATATAATATGACATCTTAAGCAGTTTTAAGTGCTTGTCTACGCTCTCGATTTAATCGAATTTTACGTTGACGATAACTTTCTCTTTCACCTGCTTTTATCAGCTTACGATTTTCATAAGCTGTCTCTCGTTTCTTACGATTTATAGATGTAAGAATAAGGTAATTAGTTACTCTTTGATGCTCTTTCTTTAAGTATGCTTCAAGTTTAGCTATTTCCTCTTCAGCCCAGTCAATATATTCTTGTACTGGATTTTTGTTTAATTTTTCTAGCTCTATAAATTCTTTTAGAGCTTTTATACGTTTTGTTTTACTCATATTTTTTTTGATAAATTTAAGTAATGATTAAAAAGAACTGTTCCTGTCTATTTGTACTTCTTATTCAACAGGAGACTCCCTGCCTTCTCCTGACCTACATATAATGTGGTTGACCGTTGTATAGTCCATTGTACTCTTGATTAACAATTTCCATTAGGGTTCTAGTCTTAAACAGTTCTTTAGGTTGACTGAATCCACCATTTTACTAACAATTTAAATTAGTAATATATAGTATTAAGTAGAGGCTCTGGCGGAACCTCTACTTCTTTACTATTCTTTAGTTGCATTCTGAGTTTACACTCATGAGTACACTCACTACAGTTGATATGATTATCAAGTGTAGGACAATCATTGTTTACTTCCATGCTTTCTTACGATTATAAGGCTCCATCTTTTTATGTTTTGGCTTCTTTTTGAATTCCTTTGGAGGCTCTTCATTATTTTTCTTTGCCATACTAGTAAAATTTAAATAGAGGATTAACATCTCGTAATAACTCGGGTAATGCGGATAAACCGTATTCCTTTAGTACCTTACGATGTTCGTAATATGCGGCAGTAGTATTTACTTTAGCAATAATACTTACTGGAACACTAATAACCTCACGATTCTGTTGTACTAAGAACTTACATAGTTCTGAATTCAGTAGTTCTCGTGTCTTAAGTACAGGTGAACCAATAGATGCAATAATCTTCTTACAGAAGTCTCTTATTATTGGTATTTGTGGATTAGATGGTCTATCTACTGCTGTATCAGTTGGAGTTAAACATTTAGCTACCATAGCACTCATCACATCTTCATCTGATAAGATACTTACATCTACGTTCTTAGCATCTGTATTATTTGCTATATTTGATGCTAAAGATGTTACTAGTGCATGTTCATCTTTTATTTCTCCTTTAAATGTAATAATAATTGCTTTCATACTTTACTTTTGATAAGTTATTTACTAGGAATACTGATAGATACTTCTATTTCATATTCTTCTAATTCTTCAAATAGTTTATCAGTATTTGATTTACTGATAATTTCAATAGGTGGATTAACCTCTACTCTTTTACCCGGTACTGTTCTACATAGCTTTTTAGCTCGTTCTAACGATATGCCAAGTACTTTAGTAGTAGCTAATAGATTTGCAAGATAGTGGTCGTTACTGAACTTTATTTCAGTTAATTTACGACCTTCTTTTACTTTATTGACTACCATTCTTCTTCCTCTGATGAAATTAGGTTTTCAAACTCAGTAAAGAAATTATCCGGATCGTTGCAGAGAATTTTTGTATTATCTGTTTCTATTACTACAACTTCTCCGAGTTTATTGGTATTGCTGCATGTTATACTGTCAATTGCATCAATGTGAATAACACAAGGTTTTGTTTCTTCAGTATCTGTAAAACATTGTTCTACAAATAAAAATTTTCCAATCTTTTTCATGTTTCTAAAAAATTTAAATTGTTAATAATGACGCCTGGGCACTCAGGATTTAATTAAGTTAGTGCCAACTTAGTTTATAGCATTTGTTATAAGACAAAGATAAACGACTACAATCGTTACTTACTATGACTCTCACTATAGTTTTAACTCATAAGCAGAAATAGCTGTCAAACTAAATCTTATTGGAGTACATGGTTTTAACGTCCGCACGATCGTATATACCATTTATTCTATCAATCCCGTTTTTTACAGTTGCGCAATTAACCTGTATAAATGAGGATAAACGATAACCTACTGTATATACTTACGCCCCACATGCTTGTCATTTTCTGAGGACGTATACTCTATCTTCACAGACTGAGTATACTAGACTCTAATATTCATTTAAAACAGAAAGAAGGTTTGGTTTTAATTTTGAATAGAGTCATTTACAATCGTTGATATAACATGAGTTTGTATAGAGTCATCAAGATATTTTTGAGCTCTTGCTCCAGATAGTACTGTGTTATACGTTGATGTGTTTGATTCATATATGTAAATCATGTCTTTTATAGACAACGATGTACCATGTTGCATCAAAATATTAATTAATACTACCTTTGGCATAGCTAAAAAAACACTATCAACCCTTCTATCTTCCCTCATTTGTTCTCTCATGTTGAGAATATCCTGTATTGTTGTTACAGGTTCCTCAATAATAACTTGAGGATCTTCTTGTACTTCTTCTTGGTTTACACCATTTAAGAAATTAGCAATGTTTTCACGCTCTGCGTAAATTATTGCTCCCATCATGCCTATTAAGGCAAGAGTTATTAATACTACCCAAACTATTATTCTTGGCGGTTTAGGTCTCGCCATCATTTCATTTTCCATTTTGATAATGTTTTAAAATTAGTAATTAATCTCCCCAAAACCAATCTTGGAGTAGTTCTTTAAAGTTTTCTATTATGTAATTTCCATCCTCTCTTTCTTTTATCTTCAGAGATGTCCCGACAGAAGCACCGGAATAGTCCAACCCAGCGTGAGAACGCAAATAGAACAAACCCGCAGATTTATTATATCCACTTCTTCTATATAAACAAGAATAGATGTAATAATAATCAAACTTGGGTTCCCAAGGTTTGTTATTGTTACTAATAAAGTTAAGAGCAGCTATAATTGTACTAAGCTGTTCATACAGATTCAAATGCTTATCTTTATAAGTTCTAGGCTTTCTACCTATTACTTTACAAGCATCTTTGTAAGATTTAATTTCTTCTCTTTTCATACTTTTATTGATTAAAATGTTACTTTATAGTATCTCCAACAAAATATACGTGATGATATAGATAGTACTTTACATATACAGTACTATTTTGGTTTGTAATAGGATTACGTAATGTGAACTTATATTCTTCATCATTGGTAATACTTCTCTCTTTATTGACTAATATATAATTCTTGTACTTCATTTGTAAATCTACAAAATTATATACAGTTTTGGACTCTTCATATTCTCTTTTGATTAGAATGCCAATAATATATGTTATTATTGCTATTACTAATATTCTACTAATTCGATTTAATTCATAATATTTAATTACTTTTATCATAAATTGATTTTAATGTTAATTACTAATTTCGCCATCTGGGCATTTAAAATTATTAAACTTTAACTCGAGTATAAAGACTAAAATTTATAAATAAATATTTAGGTGAATATTCCGATTTAGGAGTTTCATTAATATACTTGCATTTTGCATGCCATACTCCTTTTTCTACTATTTCATATATAGTGTCTCCATATTGGAATATATCTCCAACATTTAAATTTGATAGTTTTTTATACATATTTTTGATAGTTATTAAAGTTAATAAAAAGGTAGCTGTTAGTTTTCATAGGTAAAACTGGAAGATTTTTTAGACCTATTACTTAACACACTCGCCACGTGAAGGCCAGCTTTTGAGTGCAATCAGTATATCTATATTCACATATAAATATACTGACAACAGTACGCTTACTGTTATGCTTAATTAATCAATCTGTGCAATTAAGAATGAAACGATGATTAAATAAACAAATGGCTCATACTATAAATCTAAGGACGGACAAACTTGGCTACATCACACTGTTGTTAGACTTGTGACCGATAATATTGTTAGTAATGATGTAGTTGTTCCTGATTTTAACGTCTGCACTAATACCATCATAAAGTCCAGCTAAGCTAATATAAAAGCTGCTGTAAGTTCTTTTGATAGATATAAGCCCCACAGGATTGTTAAGGATTCTCACCTTAAAGATACCTAGCTACAGGTCAGCTAGGATTTTTTGTATTACGCTACCCAGTCTTATAATGACTTGACTTGTTCGTATCCCGCAATACCGCAAATACGAACTATCTTTGATTTCATCTGCACTAATATTAGATTATATAATAACATTTGCAACTATTATCATACATTGTCTAAATATAAGCCCCACAAAGTTGACACTGATTCTCACAGTATAGATGCAGTAATATTTACCGCATTAACTTTTTAATGAAAAACCTTAGTATAATATAGTTACACTATAAGGTTCTAATTTTTTTGTAATTTCATCTATCTCTGTTCGCGTAATAGTCCTAGGTAGTGTATTAAACTTTCCTATGCAACTATCTACATATTCTTTAGTTTGGTTAAGACTACTGAGTCTTCCTTACGCTCCAATTTAGGTACGTCTGTACAAGGAATAGGTGTTTCAATAAGAATAGATAGTATGTTATTAAACTGTTCCTCCGAACATACTTTAGAAACTGCACCTAATAGACTGTTTGTAGATAATATCTCATCTTCAATAAGATTATCTAATACATACTGCTGAATACAAGTTATTTTCTTCATAATTTGATATTATTTATTGATTATTTCTTTCTCAATATTACAATTTCCTCAAGTTTACATATAAAAAGTAGAAAATGATGAACTAATAGCATTAGTAATGGAAGTGGCCATCCAACTATAATTAATAGAGATACTAATATGTCTGCTACTGTTAGCACTTCATATTTTTTATAGCCGTATCTTAAATAAACTATCATACTATATATGCCTAATATTATGTAAAATGTAGCTAATATTGCTTTTGTTTCCATATAGTTAATATTATTTATTAGTTACTTTTTTAGTATTTTAAATCTATCAAGATATTTTGTTAATAAAGCTAGTAGAGTAATCGGTCCCGTAAGGGCAACTACTAAGAATGTTATCACATCGCCTAATGTCAACTCTCCGTATGTTCTATATATGTCTTTAAGAAAAAGTATAGAGCCAAGTATACCTAGCATTAGGTAAACAATGATTGTTAGTATTACTTTTGTTTCCATATAATTGATTTATTTGTTAGTTAATGCAATAAAAATAATAGAGTAAGCGCATTATCCTATCTATATGCTAATTTTTTCTCTTACTCTATTAAAAAAATACTTTAGTTCTAACGCCTCTGCGCCTTCATACTACGTTTCTGGAACGTTGTAACGCCCTAATTAAGGAGATATACATCATACACGAGTTTTCATATATCATTGTGTTGATATAATAGTTAGATACTAAAGTATTAACACTTATTGTTCAGTTAGTGTTAGACTGTTAAGCACCTCATTAAGCCTATCGAGGTATAGCTAATCTTCGCTCTGCTTACTTCAAGCTTGGTTGCTGTCTCTAATAAGATGTGCACCAGTTGGAACCTACAACTGCACCTACCACGTGGATTATACTATACTTCCTTACACTCTTGACGGTTGTGCATTACCTATCTCCAGTAGGTTTCATATAGTATTCTTGACTCTGCATTCTTGACACATAAACTCAAATGTGTTCTCTCCCCGACTTGTCACGGTTATTGCTTACGAGAGATGTAGTTGCATTAAGAAAAGAAGTATAATAATATAGTCCTTAGCGCTACCTAAGTCTTTATAAGGGCATACCTAACTTATATTATTATACTTTAACGTGGTTAAATTATGTTTCACAACATATGAGGATAATTTGCATTTCATAGAATAATTACTTTGTGGAAATATACTTATGCTTTAATTACAATATATCCGTTACTATTACGAGTGAGTTTTTGATTATTGTCTATAGTTACTTCATCACCATTTAATAATATGAATTTAGTTGTTTTCTCTCCAAATTCGATTATTCTTATAGCTGTAATAATACTCTTATTCTTGTATTCTATGACTACAGTACTACCTGCTAATCTAAAAAATTCAGCTTTGCTGTTCATTTTCGTAATAATTTAGTTAAATAACCATATAGATAGATATAATACTATCATTGTGATTATTACTGATAATATACCTAATTCTGTGTCTTTTTCCATTTTAATCTCTTTTTAGTATGTAATCTGCTTCAGGTATGATACAATAATCACAAATAAGTGTACTATCAATTTGATGCCATTCATCATATAAATCTCCAGTTATTGGGTCATTTTCAACACTGTGTTGTAGTTCAATAGCTACAATTCTGTTCTGTGCATAGAGATAGTAAACATTATTAGAGTTATTTAATACGTAAGCTGGTATAACAATTTCTCCAACTTTACATAATACTACTGCATTATTACAAATTTCAGATAAGTTACTTATTATTTCCATTTTTCTATCCATATGATTATTTATTTAGTTAATGATTGCTATTTCGTCTTAATTTTCAAAGACTCATCAGGTATCTACGGATACGATAGCCCTCATCTTACATATCTAGAATAAGATGAGGAGTTATTTAGTAATACCCTATAATCCTTCCAAAGACTATATTATATTACAACGTTACTAACGCTCACTAAATCGTAGGTAGCTAATTCTACAATTTGCGACTGAATTCGTAATGGAAATGTCCTCTTATGAAGAACTTACTTATCAGCTAGACTTTTGCGCTTTATACCATCATATACAATGATAGTATTTTTCACAATCGAGGGTCTTATTTCTCGGCAACTCCAATTTAATTTTAATACACGTCATATATCACTATAAAAATCCTACTAGTGTAGGATTTGGTGCCATCCCAAGTATTCAACAGATGGCTCGGAGCTTTCTACACCTTATAGGTTGCTCGTTTTTTAGTCTTATTCATACATGTACTCGACTAACTGTACTGTATGCCACTTTTTACTTTCTGAGTGAGTTTGCGATTCTCAGATTTCATATTTTCTATTACCACGTGGTTGGCTAATTAGAAGAGCCTATAGTGCATCAAAGTGATAACGTTGCACTCACGTTTTATCTATTCTCTTCTTCTGATGCGGTTGAAAGAGATAGAATGCATTTTACACCTAAAACTTAGAATCTTGCATGCAACTGCAATCTATTACATTGTCTTGGGATGTTATTGAGTTTTTTAAAAGTCCTTATAATCCTCTCTTTTAAGATAACTTAGAACTTTAGGTCTAGACTTGTATTTCGTCTATCCAAGTTTGTACTGTGCGAATACTTCGGATTATAGAGTGTATAGCACAATCCTCTAAAGTTTAGAGTATACACAATTTTTGGGACTTTGTTATACTATTCTTGCCCAGGGAGTAGCGTAAACCGTCATATTAAACCGACATGTATCAATCCACGGCCCCTTGATACTGGATCTACATTATTAGTAACGAATATAGTGCCTGTCTTTCCAGGCTGTCAGTGTTTTCACACAATAAACGGTCTTTCCCGTGGCAAACACCTAAAAACCTATAAGGATTAGTCAATGGTGCTATTAACCGTAACCGGCATTTCCATCTTAGACTTATTATAGGAAAACTGGTGTATAAGTACGCCCTAAGCCCTGTGTGCGGGAAACAAGCTGTACAATAGTTTTTTTAATCAGGCGCATTTACTTCTTGGTTATGCTATTGATGCTTCTCCTTAGTAGAGCCGACCGAATATTTTAAAACGTTCTCGGCAAATTAGTGGTTACGCGCCAAATGCGGCACCTTGCTGTTGAGCTGGGCCTTGTACAAACTGTGGTTGAGCTTGTTGAGGCTGAGCTTGCTGTTGAGGTTGTTGGTTAGGATTAACTGTGTTGATAGTTTGTCCTCCAATTGTTTCTTGCTGTTGAGGTTGTTCTGCTGCTAATGCACGAGTGTCGTTAGCTGGAATACAGTAGTTACTGAATGCTGCTCTTCCGACTTCTTCAGGAGTGCTTCCTCTCATCCATTGCTTTTCTCCACGACTGTCATAGTAATACTGACAGAATACAACTAATTCTGTGTATATTACTGAACTCCTCCTTGTTTTACAATGTCTCCCGCTATAATAGCTGGTGTACCCTTAGCTGGATTTGCCGGATGTGCAGATAAGTGCTTCTTGTAAAATGGTTGTGGTGATTTCCAAGACACGTAGCAACCTTCAATAGTTTGGAACATTTCTGGTATGGCTTGGTCTGTTTGACCAATGCCTCCATGTTGCATGCTTAGTAGTGGCTCAAATATGGCTACTACTGGCTTTTGAAAACTTGTGTAGGTTTGTGTTCCTTCCCAAGGACAATCAAGATTGATTAATTGGGAATACAAGTATTTGTTACCTGCATTTTGAACATTTTTGTTGATTTCTCCAACAGGTATGCCTTTTTCATCATACTTTTGACCTACTACTCTTAATACTGGGTTTAATAACTGAAACTTTGCCATGATAATATGTTTTTTGGTGAATAATCTATAAAGGCTATATATTACTTGGTGAAGTAATGTAATAAAAATGGAAGAATAAGAAAGGGTAATAGGACTTTAGACATCTAAGTACATGCTCTATCCTAAAACTTCATTTATTACCTACTAACATAAGTAGAACTTTCTTATTCCTCCCGATTCTTGGCAGGCGCAGCTGAATGGGGTTCGTGCGCAGCCGGTGTAAGTACTCAATACCAGATACTGAATACTGGATACTGAATAAAAGTAGGGAGTACACTACTCCCCGCTATAACCATTTAGAGTGGCTTAGAGTTTGTTAACCATGTTTATTAGCCATATAAACAATAGCATAATAGCACCTATTAATATGCTAGTGATGCCTACCATTAGTAGCATACCAAATAGCTGAATGTGGTTAGGAAACACTGAGGATAAACCTAACATCTGTACAGCAAATCCCTGAACAACTCCGATGGCTATACAAAGTAAGCCACCTGTGATGAGTCTTTTACTCACCTCTTTAACTTTAGTTAACATAAGTTAAATATTTAAATGGTTAATAAATATGTGCGTTGAACAGTCGCACCCCTGTTAAGTCTACTCGATGCCGTCCATATCGAGTTCTGCTTTAGCAATCTGATAATGTTTATCAGGGTAATTCTTATGCAACGCTATTGTATATTGCGCAGCTAATTCTTTACTCTTAAAAACTTCTTTGATTTTAGGACCGATGCAGGTTAATTCAATTACGTAATACATGATATATTTGTTTTAAGTTAATAATGCAATTCTATTAAGATGAGTATGAATTGTAACTGTTACTAAGAGATAGCCAGATTAAACTCTGGCTATTCTTGTGTAACACTTGTAGTGGTTAGCAACAGCATATGCAAGCTTAATAGCCTCATCAATGTTGTCTAATAACTTTGTGCCTTGCTTAACAGCACCACCTTTTTTGTAAGCATCAATTCTGTACTTCATATCTTGATATATTTAATGTGCATGGTATTACAGTTGTGAATGAATTGAGTAGGAGAGCTATGATTACTCATAGCCTCCATAATACTCCAATGCATCAGCTAATGCATCAACATATTCCTCATCATCCTCAGTAGGAATAAAAATACAATCTGATAAACTCATAATACTTTGATTTTATTGGCGGGGGTGTTCCCGCGATTAATAACAGCCGGGGATGAATTGGAGTAGTACTTCACACACACGCACCACCTCTCTCAAAAAAATTTTATAAAATATTTTTATATTTTATTTTTAAAATATGTTTAATTTATGTTAAATATCTGTAATTATTCTTAATATTTACGTTATTAGTAATATGAATATAGAATACGAAATAATAGGTAATACTATTCCATTTGATAAATCTGCAGAAATGTATAATAGATCTACGTATATAGGTCCTGCAGATGATGGATGGTCTGAAATAGTAAAAGTAGACGATCAGTACTATATGGTACAACAAGGACTACAAGAATATGAAGGGCATGTATATATGTGCCAAGTAAAAATAACAGCTATAGAAATTTTAAACTAATATGAAATTAATAGAATCCAGTGTACAGATTATTGAGGAGAAAGACCCTTACAAGATGATAGAATTAGCAGGTAGAACTTGTTATAAGTCTGAAGATAAGATAACAGAGAATAGCGCTAAAGAGTTTGTAGATCGTATGATTAAGCTTGGTCATGGAGCTATGTTAGAGCATGGTACTATTTATTTAAAGATAGATAAAACAGAAGACGGGCATCTTCCACCAGCTAGACTATATTGGTCAGATGGTAATCACAAGAAATATACTAGAGTTCGTAAACATGGAAATTCAATATATGTGACAACTAATCTACGAGTAATAGTAGAGAATGATAGATTAGACGATTTGCAGTATCAAGTAGAACCTACAGAGCATCATGAAAAGCGTATTACGGCTAAATTCATATGTGATAGAGGAGTAAGTCATGAATTTGTTAGACATAGAGTATTTAGCTTTGCACAGGAGAGTACTAGGTATTGTGATTATAGTAAGGATAAGTTTGGAAATGATATTACTTATATTATACCTAGTTGGTTAGACTTACCTGAAGGAAAATACTCAAATTGGGATAATGATTGGTGTGATGTATCCGAACTTAAACTACTTTATCCTGAAGTAGATAATCTAAGTGACCCTGCTAACTGCTTCCTACAGTCTATAAAAAATGCTGAATATTACTATTTTATGCTTATAAATAGAGGTTGGAAACCGCAACAAGCTAGACAAGTACTACCTAATGCAACTAAGACAGAATTAGTAATGACAGGCTTTGAATCAGATTGGGAGCATTTCTTTGAATTACGTTGTAGTGGTGCAGCTCATCCAGATGCTAAGAAGTTAGCTGATGAGTTAAAATCGTTAATGAATGTTAAAAACATTGAACTTAATAGCGTTAAATAACTATAAATAATGTTAATAAATGTTAAAGAAATAGTAACTAAGACAGTATATTAGGCGTTATATGGGGAGTAAGAGGGGTAAAGTAATAACAGTGTCTAGTTAAGTAAAGTGATATAATATTAATTACTCCTACTTTAGATAATCACAAATATAATTACTATGAAACACAAACAAGTTAGAGAAGTAGCTTACTTAGGTAAGAAAGTATATTTTGGTAATAAACCTTATACTCTAGTAGAGAATGAAGTAAAAGGTATGTGTCAAGGATGTGATTTATATAATTGTTATTGCCCTTCTAGGATTACTTCATTATGTACTCAAGGATTTATACTTAAAAGAGATAAGCAATGAAAGAAGGAAAGAAGAATGATTACCAAGACGGCAAGCTACGTTGGGATTTACTACCATTAGAAGAGATTGAAGATATAGTAAAGCTGTATACTGCCGGTTCTATTAAGTATGGTGATAATAATTGGCAGAACTTAGAGAATGGCTACCAACGATATAAAGCAGCTATGTTAAGACACTTACTTGAATATGAAAAGGGTAATAAAGTTGATGATGAAACTAAAGTAAACCACTTAGCAGCTGTAGCTTGGAATGCAATAGCCATGCTTTACTTAGATAAACACGGAAAAGGAAAGGACTATGACATTAAATGATTAGGAATTAGCAAAGATAGTAAGAGATAGAATACCAGTAACAATAGACAATAAATAGTTTATAGTAGAGTCTAATCCAATAGGTAGTTGTGATGGCTGTTATTTTTTAAATAAAAACTGTCCTACTTTAGCTAGACGTTATTGTTGTTCTAATGGCGGAAATATATTAATATTAGAGAAACAAAATAAGAAATAATACGTTATTTGAGTATTAAATATAGAATATTATGGAAGATAAAGTACTAGAAACAGTAGTAAATGGAATTAAGTATACGATGTTGAAAGATGTATTAGTTAAGCCTTTGGAACCAGTTATGGTTACTAAAGAGATAACAGAGCAGATTCCTACAGGTGAAGTTGATGAAGATGGTTTCAATAAGTATGATACACAAACTGAAACTAAGGAGGTAGAGTCTGAATATTCAACAGGTATAGTATTGAAGATTCCTACATGCTTAACAGAATGTGAATATAAAGTAGGAGATACTATTGTTTATAATAAAAAGTTTGCTAAGGACTTTGATTTGTTTAAGGATAGTCAATTAGTCAAACCATATGATATAATTGCTATATCAAATACAATTTAAATTTGCTTAACTCATTGTTAGAATGAACCCTGGCGTTAGTCAGGGTTTTTTATTATCTATATAATAAGTGTTAATAAATGTTAACAGATTTTAACATTTATTTATTCTACCGTTTATAGATACATAAACATTTAAAATAAATATTATGAGCTACAAAGTAATTAAGGAATTTGGTTCTGCTAAGAAAGGTGATGTATTAGCAGAAGATGAAACAGGTTTAGTATCATTTAACATTGCTGAAGATAATTACACTAGAATGATGTCTTTAGATTATGATACTGCAGATTACTTATGTGAAGAAGGTTATCTTTTAAGTATTGATGATGAAAGTAAGTATAATGTAGATGCTACTTTAGAGCTCATTAATGACTTACTTAAGAAATACGAAAGTAACTTAAAAGAGACTAATGAAAAAGCAAATAAAGGCGAAATACAGCCTTGTGTTAAGTTAGAAGCTGAGACAGTATATTATAACTTAAATAAGGTTTTAAATAAAATTAAGGATACGTTAACAAATGAATAAATTGGTAAAAAGCGTAAGCAAAGCCGATTTAAATACAGAATTCTTAAAGAGCCTTAATGGTATACTTGATCTTACTGATAGGGAGCTAGAGTTACTGGCTACGTTCATAGCAATAGATATTAACACTCCTAAGCTCCCTAACATAAGTAAGAATGTAATATCTACTGAAAATAGGAAGTATATTAGAAAAGTATTAGGTATTACTCCTGACAATCTCAGTAGATACATAACTAAGTTTAAGAATCAAGGTATACTAGTTAAGGGTAAGATTGAAGATGAAGTTGTAGTAAATAAGGCGCTTATACCTGAAATAATCGGCGATAGAGTACAAATTACTATAATATTAAGAGTAAATAAAGATGAAGATTAAAACAACAATAGTAAGACCTGGCACTATATTATGTTGGAAGGAATATAACATATTTACTAAGTTGTGGAATAAGTTAAAGAAGAGAGACTTACCATATAATAAGTTTGAGATTATTCCTACTAGTATAGAGTTACTTACAATAGATAGATATAACTTTGTGGCATATACTCCCATACGTAAGTATAATAAACAGGAAATATACAAACTACAATCCATCTATGATAATTGTATAGAAGATAGAAATTGGGACGATGTTAAAACTATAATTAATATAATAAGACCTAATACGTTCGATAACTCTTCTACTTTAGAAGAATGTAAATATTACAAAAAGATAGATTTAAATGAGGAATCAAGTGAGTATATATACTAAATTAAGTAACAAGTATAACATACCATACCCTATCATAGAAGTAATATGTAATAGTCCATTTAGATTTACTAACAGCGTTATATCTGATTTAGATCCAAAGCCTGTCAGATTCTCTTACTTGGGTAAATTCAAATTAAAGAAAAGATATGAAAAAGAAACCGTACGATGTTTATAGTCCTGAAATATATCCTAGACTATTATTTGTAAGTACTAATATTGAGGATTTGGATAAATATTTTATATTTCTTGATGCATACGGTAATAATGACGGAAGTGAATACAATAAGTTATTACAAGAAATAGATAAATATGATGGAGGAATGGTTACTTGTAAAGTAATACGTAAGAGTGATAATAAATACGGAGTAATAGTGATAGCTGTCGCTAATGCAGAAGATATTACTCCAGCCATGATTCCTCATGAGGCAGTACACGTTGCGGATTACTTTTGTGAACAATTAGGCTTATATACACAAGACTTTAAAGATGGCAATGAAGCGTATGCCTACTTAGTAGGATGGGCTGCAGGAAATATAAGTAATACTATCTGTAATGAGTTAAAAAACAAAGAATATGACAATTGAAGAAAGTAAAATGATGTGGAAATTAGAAGTGGAAAACAATAAACCACTCTATGGTTCATTTAGTAAGGAAATGAAGCGCCTATATAACAAAGTAGATGAATTAATTAATGAAGGCGTAATTACTTATGAAGATTTCACAAATGATGTAATTGACAGTATTACTACTACTATAGTAGATAATGGGAAGAGTAATGCAGAACCTAGTAGAGCCGATCAGGTAAATGCAATGTGTGACATGCTATTTAAGAAGTATGAAGAATATAAAAAAGTAGAGCATACAGGAGGAGATAGAGAAGTTTTAGCAGATAATACAGAATTATCAAATAAAACCAGATTATGTGAATCCGAATGTACCGATGGGACGTGCTAAGGAAATTATAGCGAGATTATAGAAAGAATATTATTTAGGTTATTTAATTGATTGATTATTATGGTTAAGTATATTTGTTCAGTAGATAGAGGCGCCGTTATTAGTTACGATAAAGAAGTAGAAAATGTTAGCTTACTAAATCATTTTTATGTAGACTATACGTGGTATATTCCTGAAGATGGAGAGTGGATCTATACAAAGAAAGATGGTTCTAAAGAGAGAAGGAGTGTTACTAAAGGCACTATGGTAATAAAATTGTATCCTATAGATAAAGAAAGTGATGCAGAGTACATCTTTATTGAGAATGATGAAGTAAAGAATCACTATAACAGATTGCTAGAAAAGGGGCAAGAAGAAAAAAAGAAAGCTACTTCTTGTGATATTGATTGTGATTGTAATTGTGAACCTGTACAGTAGGATTGCTAATATGGATAAATTATTGATAGATCAATACGGTAATGCTATTTTATATAAAGTAGATACTAATAGCATTAAAAATGTATCTGATAACTTTGAATGTAGAACTATGTATGTTGCATAGTAGGATGGTCAAGTAATAACAGAAGAGGAAGTAATAGACTATAAATTAGGGGATATTATACTTATACTAAGTAAATATGATTCTATAAGTAATAAGTGGACGCTAAAACCAATAGTCTGTTCTGATGCCTTTGCTAAAGACGATCTTATAAGATGGAGTAAAGAAGATAATAAACAAGTTCTTACGAATGAAACTATTTGATCTTATTGGAGGTAAAGTAAAAATACACCCAGATGCTATAGGCATCCCATGCTTTAGAAGAGTGTGGGATGCAGATAAACCTGATAAGGAGCATGCTACTAAAGTAATAAGTTACATTGTACTTATGAATAAATGGGATAGCCCTTATGTACAAAGTATGGATGAAGACAGTAGAGAACTTAAACTGAAAAAGGAAATATTCGATGATGAGAATTACAAATTGACGGCAGAAGAATTGATTTGTGAAGATGGATATAAAACCTTACTTAATACTAGAGCTCTACAAATGTTAAACAATATGCGTCTAAAAGTTAGATAGTGTGAGTAAGTACTATAAAGAGTCATTAGACGATACTTTAGATGAAAAGAAGATTAAGGACTTATTAGCTGGCATGACTTCCGTTGGTGGAGTACTTAAGAGTATTGATTCACTAGAAACAATGGTTAAAGCTGAAGAATTAGCTATAGGTAAAGTTAAAGGAGATGCTAAAGTAAAAATCCATATGAGTTGGCGAAATAATACATTAAAATATAACTAAATATTAACAACACGTTATAGTGTATAAATAAAAATATTATGAATAAGAAATTTACGATTACTATAGATTTGACTAAGGATACAGAAGAAGTGTTTAGACAGATTGAAGAAGCTTCGGAATATTTGAACAAACCTGTAAAGAAGTCATTATGGCAAAAAGAATTAAATCTTGGTTCTAAACCATCAGAACCCTTACGTGGAGGGTAAGAATATCCACGTGATATTGCCCTATGGTGTAATGGTTAGCACAGGAGGCTCTAACCCTCTTAGTCTGCGTTCGAGTCGTAGTGGGGCTACCAATAACGGTAAGTTTGCAGTAGCTGTGGGTAGTATCCGAACTTCTGAAATATGATAAGAATGACCCTCTACTTACCGTTAAAAAAATACTAGTCCTTTGAAACTATAATAGCAGAAGGAAACTTGTTGGATAGGTAGTTATCGTGAACAGGTAGTCTGGGGTATGTTAGCCCAGGTGGGGAGTACTAAACATAAGGCGTATAAAACCATAGCTCAAGAAACTAGGTTACAGCTACAGAAATTTCCCCAATAAATTTTTCGTAATTAAAAGAATTTAAGTTATAAATTATTATCTGAATAGAAGGGGTTCGTTGTGAAACGCGCCCCTTTTTTGAAAACACGTAGTATGAATAAACTTAGAGGTAAGAACGTAACTTTCTTTATGGAAGATGAACTTGATGAGTATTCGATTAACTTAACTACATGGAACGCTGCAAATGGATTATTCTGTGAAACAGCAGATGAGTTAGCAGTTGATTTTAAGGACAGAATAGTATTAGCAATCAAAAAGTATTCAAAAGATTCAGACGAGAGTGAAACTGACAAATAAACGGTTCAATGGTAGACTTTAATAAGAAGATAGTAAATAGTAATAAATTTAGAGGACCGGCACTATAGTTCATAGCTACTGGTTCTTATTGCGTATATCCAGAAGGTACTTCAGAATATTTTAAGTTCTGGGATGAAGAAAGTAAAAGATGTGTAGATGGTTATACAGCTGATGATGGAGATTTCATTAGCGGGTATAACTATTTTTATTTAAACTATTGTCCTATATCTCGTATAGTTAATCATATTACTACAGATGAGTTAGGTAATACTAAAGTAAAACGTGTGAATGAAGTAACTTTCCCTGACTTCTGGGACTATGACTATTATTATTTTAATGCAGTATAGGAAGCCCAAGAGTAGGGTAAGCATTTATGTCTACTTAAGTCTAGACGTAAAGGTTTTTCATACAAAGGTGGTTCTATGGCATGCCGTAACTTCTATCTAATACCGTACTCTAAAACTTTCATATATGCATCAAATAAATAGTATTTAACAGACGATGGTATTCTTACTAAAGCTTGGGACTATATGGACTTTATAGATAAGAATACAGCGTGGGGTAAGAAGCGATCAGTTAATACTTAGATGCGTAGGCGTGCAGGATTCTATACTAAAGATGATTACGGTAACATTATAGAATTAGGTTATAAGTCGGAAATTATAGGTGTTACTTTGAAAGATAATCCTGATGTGGTACGCGGTAAGAAAGCTAATCTTATTATGTTTGAAGAGGGCGGTTCTTTCTCTGAATTAGGAGCAGCATGGCAAATTGCTAGGCCTTCTGTAGAGGTAGACGGTATAGCATTTGGTACTATGATAGTATGGGGTACTGGTGGTGATGAAGGTTCTGCATTTGAAACCATGAAGGATATGTTCTATAATCCTGATGGATACAACTGTTTAGGATTTGACAACATATGGGATGAGTCTGCTACTACTAATAAATGTGGTTTCTTTGTACCCCAATATACTAACTTAGATATACGTGATGAGAAGGGTAAACGTATATATATGGATGAAGACGGTAATACATACCGTAAGAAGTCTTTAGAGTATATATTAGCAGAAAGACAAGTAGTAATAACTAATGCTACTAATAATGCAGCAGTTGATAGATATGTTGCGGAAAGACCTATTACTCCAGCAGAAGCTATGCTAGAGTTTAATGGTAACATATTTCCTAAGAAGGAATTACAGGAGTAGTTATCATTACTCAGAACTAATAAAAAATTGTAGAATCATAAGTAGGTAGGCGATCTAGTATGGCAACCTGACGGTAGCCTTAAATGGGTTATTAAGAAGACAGGAGATATAACACATTATCCATTAAGAACTAAAAGGGATGAAGTTACTGGAGCGTTAGTAGGAGATGATCCTACTGGTTCTATAGTAATATGGGAGCATCCTAATAAGGATGCTAGTGCTGGTTTGTATATTGCAGGTATAGACTCATATGATTATGACGAATCGAGTACTACATCATTAGGTTCTTGTTTTATATATAAGAGAGTATAGTCTATAGAACAGTATTCAGATATAATAGTAGCGGAGTATACAGGTAGACCTAAATCAGCAGAAGACTTTTATGAAAATGTACGTAAATTGCTTATATACTATAATGCTAGAGCAATGTATGAGAATCAAAATAAAGGTATATTTGTTTACTTTACTAATAAGCATTGTGACTACTTACTTGCTGATCAACCAGATATAATTAATGATATAGTAAGTAATTCTAAAGTAAATAGAAAAAAGGGTTGCCATATGAATAAATAGATTAAGCAGTGGGGATGGGGACTAATAAAAGACTGGCTTAATGATATTAATGCGGATGGCAAGAAGAACTTATACAATATAATGTCGGAACCGCTATTAGAGGAACTTATAGCTGCAAATGATGTAGTTAACGTAGACCGTGTAATGGCGTTGACCCAAGTAATGATATATAGAGAATAGCTATATAATGTTAAAGTAAAAGAGATTAAAAAAGAGAATAGAAATAGGGTGCTGTTTGAAGGCCCTATATTCACTCAAGAATGGTTTCGTGACGACGAAGCTATAGATAATATCGAAGCATATATGTTTTAATTATGAATAATATTAATCAAATGCCAATATAGAAACTTCCTATGTCTAAGAAGACAAAAGACTGGCAAGAAAGTTGTATAGACTATGTTATAGGTCGTAGTTTAGGAGGTTCTAGAAATGGCAATAACAGAACTCGCAGAGAGGAGATGCAAACATACTATGATCTCTATAATAGTATATACAATGAAAAAGATCTAAAGTATGTTACTAATCCTTTTAAACAGCAGGACGGCTTTCCTGCAATGGCTTAGGATTATAATATAATTAAGCCTAAGATAGATTTACTGTTGGGAGAAGAAACCAAAAGACCATTCAATTTTAAAGTAGTACGTACAAGCGATATAGCTGCTAGTGAAATGCAGGACAAAGCTAAATAGCTTTTAATAGATTATATTCAAGCTACTATAATGAGTAAATTAGGTCCTGAAGAACAAGCTAGATACTAGGAAGCTTTGCAAAATGGTGAAATAATGACTCCTTAGTAGATACAAAAATACATGAGTAAAGACTATAAAGATATCGCAGAAATAACTGCATACCACAGTCTTAATTACTTAAAGAATAAGTTAAATATTACTCATGAATTCTTTAAAGGTTGGAAGGATGCTTTAGTTGGTGGTGAGGAAATATATTACATAGGTATATTAAATGGGGAGCCGTGTTTAGAACGCGTTAATCCTATCTACTTTGATTATGATACTGAAACGTCTGACTTAGAATTCATTCACGACGCAGAATGGTGCTGTTATGAAATGAATATGTCTGTTACTGAGCTATACGATAGATTATATGACAAGATGTCTGAGAAACAGCTAAATCAGTTGTTAGATATGATGGATCAAGCTTCTAAAGGAGGTATAAATCCTGAAGTAAGAAAGACGTCTTTAGATTATACTCATATTAAGACTCATACTATTAACGGGTTCAGTAGTAATCCATTTGATAGTACTAATAGTGTGAAAGTATGGCACTGTTGCTGGAAATCATTTAAGAAGATAGGATTCGTTACTATAATTGATCCTGAATTAGGTGAGCCTAAAGAATATCAAGTAGATGAGAGCTATAAAGAGACCGGGACGGAACTTAATGTAGAATGGAAATGGATTACTGAAGTATGGGAGGGATATAGAGCTGGAGAAGACTTATATATAGGAATACAACCATTAGAATATCAATATACTTCATCTGATAATCCTAACTCTCAGAGATTACCTTATACTGGAGTAGTATATAATAATACAAACAGTAGACCTCGCAGTTTAGTTAGCATGATGAAACCATTACAGTATATGTATATTGTACTATGGTATAGACTTGAGCTTGCTATGGCTAGAGATAAAGGTAAAGTAGTAAATATGGATATTACTTAGATACCAAAATCTATGAATATAGACGTATCTAAATGGATGCATTACTTATCTGCTCTAGGCGTAAACTTTATTAATCCATACGAAGAAGGGTGGGATATACCTGGTAGAGAGGGCGGTAAGCCTAGTCAATTTAATTAGATTACAGCGTTAGATCTTACTATGGCTAATACTATTGATTAGTATATTAACCTCATGGATAAAATTGAAAGCATGTTAGCTGAAATATCTGGGGTTAGTAAACAAAGAGAAGGATCTATTTCATCTAATGAATTAGTAGGTAATGTAGAACGATCTGTAGTATAGTCAGCTCATATCACTGAGCCTTGGTTCTGGACACATAATTAGATAAAAAGAGAATGTTTGACTATGCTGTTAAATACTGCTAGATGGGCTTGGAAAGATGGTAGTAAAACACATTTACAATACGTATTAGATGATGCTACTAGGGCTTTTCTAACATTATCAGACGATATGTTGTATGAAGATTTTGATATCTTTATAGAGGATACTACTAAGAATCAACAGTACATAGAAACTCTTAAGCAGTTGATGCAGCCTGCTATGCAGAACGGAGCTAGTTTACTTGATATAGCCGAAATCATTACTATGGATAATGTTAGTATGATTAAGTCTAGATTAGAGGAAATTGAGCAGAAACGTATGGAGCAACAACAAGCTATGGAACAAGCTCAAGCAGAACGTGAACAGCAAGCTATTCAGATGCAAAATGAGATTAAGGAGGAAGAGCTTATGATTAAAGAAGCAGAAATGGATCTTGAGAAATATAAGATAGATCAAGATAATGCTACTAAGATTACTGTAGCTCAACTTAATGCATATAGAGGTGCTGAGAATATGGATCAAGATGGTAATGGAATTCCAGATCCAGTAGAGATAGCTCAACAAGCTTTAGCTGAACGTAAACAAGCATCTGATGAAGCTTCTAAACAATTTGAATTCAATGCTAAGATTAGAGAGCAGAAGATGAAGAAAGAGATAGAAGATAAGAAAAATCAGCTTGAAAGAGAAAGAATGGATCACGAAATGAAGTTGCAAGCAGCTAAAGATAAAGCAGCAATGGAGAGAGAAAGATTAAAAGCTAAGACAGCACTTAAGAATAAGACAAACGCAGAAGCTAAAAAGAGTAAATAATTATGAATTGGTTTAAAGAAACATGGTGGATAGTTAAACAACTATTTACTAAAGTAAAAGCAGATAAAGTAGAGTATAAGCACATGGATCATTATCCATTTAGTGGTTATTCTGCAATGAGCTGGTGTGGTTACTTGTTAAGTAGAAAACCTGAATCTCAGATTAAGCCTACTACTTGGAATCATGAAAATATTCATCTCTATGAAGCTAAAGATAAAAAGAGATGGATAAGTTATTATTGGTCTTATGTGTGGGAATGGATTAAAGGTAACCCAATTATATACCCTGCATCTAGTGCTTACTATACTATTCCTTATGAGATGGAAGCTTATGCTAATGACGATAACTTTGATTATCTGAAAACACGCAAGCCTGAGGATCTTGATAAGTACAAAATTAAGGACAGAAAGAAGACTTATAAGGCTAATAAGAAAAATTGGAAACAATATCTTAAAACAATTAAATAATAGGAGAGATTAATTATGGCATGTGGAGGTAAAAAGTCTGGTAGCTCTAAGAAGGGCAAAGGCGGAAAGAAATAATTGAAAAAATTATGGATAGTGAAGAAACATTGAAATATCTTTAGTAGAAATATCCTGAAGATCTGAATGAAAATTATAGATGTTATTGGTGGTGCACTAGTAATATAGACGGTAGTGCTTTAACTTATTATTTAGTACTACACGATAAGTTTTGTGAAACAGATAAAGAACCAATGATATGTCTTAGAGCACATTCATCAGATCCTGAAAGTTTAGTTAATCTATTAAAGATGTACTTAGAAACATGTAAGTACTAATATGGATAGACAAGCATTTAAATAGAGAATGCAAGACCTAAAGTCTTACCGGGAAAACAATCCCGGTAAAGGCTATTGGGATTGGAAAGTAGATGCTTTTGATGATGGCGGCGTTAATGGCAATCTTGTTGGTAGTTATTCTAATCATACAGGAACACCAACAATGTATGTGCCAGTTACTAAAGAATACGAAGCCACTCCTGATGGATTTGGTGAGATTGCAAATGTTCATACACCTGAAGTAGTCATCACTCCACAAAGTAATATCAGTTTAGAAGAAGCTGTAGACAAAGGTCGTAGAGATGCTGCTCCATATGTAGGGGCTATTGTAGCTGGTGCTGCTTTACCTGCTATGAGTAGTACTGGAGGATTAGGTGCTGCTATGGATTTATCAGGAATAATCACAGATCCATTAGATCCTACAAATTATTTAGGGTTTGGCGTAATAAAAGGACTTAAAAAGTACAAAAATAGGAACAGTAATGCTTTAGATTATCATTTGGCTAGGTTGTTTAACAACAATGAAAACAATGTTGGCACAGGTTTGGAATTGGCAAATAATCGAACCGGAAAAAAATTAACACAAAACGATGTTATAAATAGTTCCTAGTTTAAAAATTCTTTAAATCCAAAATTAATTAAAGATTATTATAATGCCGCAAGATCGATTGGAACCGATAAAGTTAATTCTGCCATATTTGCACCATTGGCTTACATAAGATCGAATTATAGGGATCCGTACTTTGCTGTGAATGGTAATATCTATAAGAACCCGTTAGCCAACTTCACAAGTAAAGGAAGAAAGTATAAAAAGAGCACAGGAAATAAAATAACAGATATAGATGAATCTATAATAGCAAGCCATGAATTAGATCATGCTGTAAATAAGCCTTCACAGGCCGGAAGATAGAGTGTTTTGGAATGGTTTAACGATAATTCGCAAAATGTATACTTTTCTAAGAATAATTCTACAGAGTTGGCAGCAAGAGGGACTTAGATAAAAGATTGGCTAAAGATGTCACGCAACAGAGATATTACAACAGATGAGTTAAGAAATGCCGCTAAAAATTACGTGAAAGATACTGGTTTGGATAATAATATGACAGAAATGTTTGATAAGATATACGATTGGGAAAAAGCTGCAAAGTGGTTTTCCTAGTATGCTTCTGCAATAGCAGCGCCTGTTATATTAAGTAATACAACAGAATCATTCGTAGATGGAGGCCAAACAGGCGATCCAGATATGGAAAAGTTTTATCAAGCTACTGGTAGAAGTCGTAGTGGTAGACCTTTAGAGGAAGGCTTAAAACCTGTATTCAGTCTTGAAGATGCTGCTAATATGACTCCTATTGGCGACGCTATATCAGCTAGAGATACTTATAATGCGGTAAAGAATAGAGATTGGTTAGGTGCTGGATTAGCTGCGGTTACTATGATACCATTTGTACCTACTACTGTTAGAAACTTTAGAAAGAAGTACAAAGGTATTACCCCTAAAAGAGAAATACCTACGGTAAATAAGAAAGCTATAGACAATGCTATAGATGAAGCAAAAAATTATAGAGATGGTAGGATTAAATTATATTAGTAGGCTATTGAAGATAGAAACGCTAGTTACGAGCGCCTTATAGAGAATGAGGATGCATTAAGAAGAGCGGTTAATTTTGATAAAAAATATGGTACAAACTATGTAAAAACTTATACAAAATAGTTATAGAATTATGCAAAAAGTAAAAATTCTCCTGATTTAATGTAGATCGGAATAAAACCAATGAGTGCTAATGGTTCTTTCGATCCTAATATACCTGACTATGTATTTATTAATTCTGATTACGTTAAGAATGGTAAACTATAGCCAGGTTTAATAAGTCATGAAAAAAGTCATTATGATAATTAGAAAGCAGGAGCATTAAGTTTGCCTATATTTGATAATAGATTCGTAGATACCAAAAAGACTAAAACTATGTATCCTAAAACGTATGATTGGATTTAGAGATACTTACATAACTTTGAAGAAACTAAATCGCACATGAATGAATTTAGGACTAATATGATAAATAAAAGGCTATTGAAACCTGATAGTAAAGTAGGATTGAAACAAATAAAGGATTTGATTTTTAATTCTGATAACGATAATATGAAAAAACTATTTAATACTTATAAAAGTAAAAGATAGTTTGTGAAAGATTTTAATTCAGTTCCAATTACTAGCATTGGTGATAATAAAACATTGGTATGATAGTAGATCCAATATCAGTTGAAACAAGATTATAGAACTATATTAGAGCTGCTAAAAAGCAGCAATAGTACGTCGAAACATTCACTCCAGTATATTGTACTGATACTATATTCAATTATTACGATGGTAGCTATACGGGATTAGATTAGTCCTGTTATTCTACTTTCGATCCTAGGACAGATCCGCTATATGCTAAAAATCTCACTAGAGAAGAATTAGATGCATTAACTAATTAGAAATATTTTAGTGAAGAAGAACTAAAGTATTACTTTGACCTATTAGTATCTAGATACTGTCTACCTGATAAGGAATATGATATAGAAGAAAGTGAATCAGAAGAGGACATTGATGAAGCTATCGATGAACTCAAACGTGAAATAAATGAACTTAAAGAAATGCAACAAATCTAATTATATATGATTATGGATAATGTAACATTGAACGGTTTTGAGGTGTTTGAAGAACTCATGCCAGGAGCAAGTGTAAAGAATAAACCTATTGTTTCTCCTACTAATGAGGAAGAGGAAGAAACAAAAATTGATCTTGAAGGAGTAGGAGAAGAACTCAGTGAAGAAGAGTTAAATAATATTCGTAAGAATACTAAAACTGAAACTGAGGAAGAGAAAGAGGAAGAGCTTGAAGAAGAAGATAAAGAAGTAAAATCTAAATCTAAAGCTAAACCTAAAACTACTACAAAGGAAGAAACAGAAGAACCTGAAGTTGAGGAAGAAGAACCAGAAGAGTCTACTGATGAAACTACCATAGTAACAGGTTTCTTTGATTCTTTGTCTGAAAAGTTAGGTTGGGATGATATTGAGGATGATGATAAACCTAAGACTGTTGAAGATCTTATTGATTACTTTAACGATGTAATTGAAGAAAACTCAGTACCACAATACGCTAGTGAAGAAGTTGAGCAACTTGATAAGTTTGTTAAGAATGGTGGTAATTTGAGAGATTATTTCTCAATTGACAATGAAATTGATCTTGATGATATCGATCTCGAAGATGAAAGTAATCAGAAGTTAGTATTGAAAGAATTCCTTAAAGAAAAGGGTTTTAATGCTAAATAGATTGAAAAGAAACTTACTAAATATGAGGAAGCCGGTATTCTTGAAGATGAGTCTCAAGATGCTGCTGAAGCCCTTAAGGACATAAGAGAGAATAAGAAACAACAGCTATTGAAAGACCAAGAAAATGCCGCTAAGCTCGCAGCCCAACGTCAACAGGAGTACTTTGATACCGTTGTCAACGAAATAAAGGGCATGGATAATATCCGCGGTGTTAAAATTCCAGAAAAGGATAAACAAATACTGTTGGAATATATATTCAAACCTACCTCTGATGGTATGACCAAATTTCAAAAAGATTGGTCTAAGAGCGTAAAAAATTTAATTGAGTCTGCCTACTTTACTATGAAAGGAGATACGCTTGTAAAAGCTGCTGAAGTAAAAGGTCAAAATGCAGCTATTAACAAGTTTAAGAATAGTCTTAATAGAACAGGAGTAAGTAGAAAGACTAAGAAACAGGATAACACTAGCACCGAGTCTATGTGGAATTCTTTTGCGCGAAGATTACGTGCAGATTAATATTAACTAATAAAAATTAAAATTACTAGTATTTTATGGATAATAATATTCTAAATAACTTAGTTTTATACAAAGGTAAATGGTTCAGTGATTTGATTGATACCGCTAAGATTTCTGCGGCTTCTCAATAGAATCCATATCAGGTTGCTACCGTGTTGTCTTATGTATTTGGAACTAAGGATAATGGTTACAACACTTCTTTGGATATGCTTACTGGTGGTCTTGGTAATGTAATGACTATCGACCAACCGAGCTGGGAGTGGAATGTAATGATTGATGCCGATAGAGCAGTTACAATTAGAGATGCAAAATGGAATGGCGCAGCTATTACAGATGATTCAACTGCAGGTCTTGGCAATACACCGATTATGCTGTGGTTAGAAGATAACTGGTTTGGTCCTACTGCTGTATTGGAATTTGACGATAAGGAATTCCAAGTACGTGTAGCAGGTGCTCCGTACCAAGATGGTAACTTGTGGGTATATACTTGTTTTGTAGCTGATGGTCAGCCTACTTCTTATATTCCTGCAGAACTCTTGAAACCGGGTTGCCAAGTATCTCGTCTGGCTTCTGCTGTTGAAGAGTACAGTGAAGAGGGTGATATCCTGAACTATAATACTCACTTCAAGATGCGTAATTATCTTACCACAATTCGTATCAACTATGATATTACTGGTTCAGCTTATTCTACAGTAATGGCTATTGCTTTGCAAGATCCTAAGACTGGTAAGAAGTCTTATTTGTGGGCTGATTATCAGGAATGGGTAGCTCTGCGTGAATGGTATAAGAGATGTGAACGTTTCTTGGTTTACATGAAATCTAATGTAAACAAAGATGGTTCTTGTAATCTGAAAGGTACTAACGGCCGTCCGGTATTTATTGGCGCCGGTCTGTTGGAACAGATTGCTCCGTCTAATAGACGTTACTATACTCATCTTACTGCAGAACTGTTGGAAGACTTCCTGTTTGACCTGTCTTATAATGTACTTGGTACTAACGAACGTAAGTTTGTTGCATTGACTGGTGAAATGGGTATCCGTGAATTCGATAGAATTTTGAAGGAAAAGGTAGTTAACATGAACCTGATTGATACTGTATTTGTAACTGGTTCTGGTGACAGCCTTACTTTTGGTGGTCAGTTCAAGACTTATAAGATGACTAATGGTATCGAGTTGACTCTGAAGTATTTCCCGCTGTATGACGATATTACTTACAATCGTAAGTTACATCCGGTTACTTTGAAACCGCTGGAATCATATCGTATGACATTCCTGGATCTGGGTAGACGTGATGGTGAAGCTAATATCGTTAAGGTAGTTCGTAAGGATCGTGAATTCGTAACTTGGACTACTGGTGGTGCAGTTCTTCCGTCTGGTTATGGTAAGTCTATTAATACTCTGAGATCTAATGGTAAGGACGGTTATACTGTATTCTTCCTTGGTGAAATGGGTATTATGCTTAGAGATCCCCGCGCATGTGGAGAATTAATATGTGACGCACAATAATTTGAGTCACGGTTATAATACAAAAGGGGCCTTAGGGCCCCTACTAACTTGATAATCTAATATTTTATATTATGGAAGTAATCGTTAGAATAATTAAAACTAATCCCTGGACTGGGATTACTAAATGGCCTACATGTTTTGACTATGTAAGCTCTTACTGGACTAGATCTGGTAATTTATATACTGGTTTATCTGCAGAAGATGCAACTAGATTAGAAAAAAAGAAATTGGTTATCCTGAGGGATAGTTATCTCCCAATAGTGCGTTCTGGGATACTTTTGCTATTAAGATAGGAAGAAAAGATGTAGTACTTGATACTAATAGACCTGAGGATGAATTAAAGTATCTATTCCTTAAGAATCATAAAAGAGTAGCAAATGGTTTAAATAATATCAAACCCGGTACTGATTATGTTATGATTAATAAGGATAGTGAAGCAGAAGAACAGAATAAGTTCAATAAAGTTAAGCGTGAAGCATATAGAGAAATGGATAAGATGTCTACTGAAGAAATGCGTAAGTGTTTACGTCTTTATGGTATGAAATCAGACTCTATGTCTAATGAAGTTGCTGAAGCTAAATTGTCAGAATTTATTGAAGCTGATCCTTCTAAGTTCTTGATGAAATGGGTAAATAACCCTAATAAAGAAATTAACTTCGTAATTGAAGAAGCTATTGCTAAAAACATTATTAGAAAGAATCGTGCTCAATATTACTTTGGTACTGATTTAATTGGTAATGGTCTTGAAGATGTAATTGCTTATCTTAAGGATAAGAAGAATCAAGATATTAAATTAGCAATACTCAATGAAATTAAATCTAAGTAATGACTAATAAAGATTCTCATATAATTTTCAAGGTAGTTCTGGATAAGAATGCAGAAGGTATTGCTTATGGTGGATGCCCAGCATTCTTAGATGAAGAAGTAGACTTATTTCTTAATCAAGCATAGTTAGAAATCTTAAGTAATAAGATTACTGGTAACAATGCATTAAGAGTAGGTTTAGAAGGTTCTGTATCTAACTTATCTGAGATAGAGAAGTTAATAGCTACAGATGTTAATCTTCATGCTGTACATACAGACTATAATGAGTATGCATTAGAAGATATTCATGATGAAGATAATAGAATGACTATACTTAGTGTATTACTTAAGTATGGACAATTCTAGACTAACTGTGTACTTACTAGCCATGAGTTAGTAAAGCCTTTTAAGCAGACTTATAATAATATACCTTGGGTAGAGAATCCAGTAGCTACTTTAGAAAACGATAAACTCTTAGTATATGTAGATCCTGTTTTAATGCAGGATCCTATGTATGCTCCAAGAGTAGAAGATAATACAGAATTCTACAGAGTAGATCTTACTTATGTTAAGAAACCAACTAAGTTTGATTATACTAAACCTGAACAAGAATTAGACTTCCCTGAAGATGTTATGTATGAGATTATTAATAGAGCAGTAGTAATTGCTTTAGAGAATATAGAATCTCAAAGACAATCTTCTAAGTTTTAGTTAAACCAAGTATCTGAATAATTATGTGTGAGAGAGATTTTCAAATAAATGTAGAGAGGCAGCTGAACAATATCATACCTAATTATAATGAAACTATCAAGTTTCCTTCAGATACTTTGTTTCATTTTATAAATAGAGCTAAAGACGAATATGTTAAATAGAACTTTAGAGTATTCTAGAGGAATCAAGAGATTACTGATAACATACGTACTTTAGTGAATACTAAGAGCTATACTACTCATAGCTTTAGTAAATTAGGTAATAAATGGGAAGCTGATTATCCTGAAGATTATATGTTCGCACTTGGTGAAAATGTATATATAAGCATAAAGGATAATAAATGCAATAACTTAATTACTCATGAGTCTGATGTAATAGAGGCTACAATAGAGACAGTAAGCTCTAGACTAAGTAATAGTCTATCAGATCATAAATTGCGTTATAATCAAGCAAAACCTATTAGAGTATATACTGACAATAAAATTGTATTATATACTGATGGTAATTACGATATAAGTTCATATTAGCTTACCTATTTAAGAAAAGCAAAAGATCTGGGTAATGTAAGTGATCTTACTAAAGAATATACAGATCTTCCAGAAAATACACATTAGGATATAGTTGATCTAGCAGTTCAAATGATAGTACAGACTATACCTAATACTAGTTCTAAGAAATCTTAGGACGAATAATTAAGGCGCTTACCAACGTGGAAATCTGAAATAATGAAAGTAGAAAGTAAGCGAATAGACTAAGCGCTAATGTCTAATTTAAAAACAAACATTTAATATGATAACTTCAGTACACTCAGTTCTGATTGGAAAACAAGCTCCGGATTCTTACGCTACAGTAGATGCTTTGGCTGTTGGTGATGTTGCTTTGTTCGATGAGAATAAGGCTCTTATTAAAACTGCTGCTGATGCAGTAAATGCTAACTCTCTGTATGTAGGTGTAGCAGGTGAAAAGATGAACGTTACTATGCCTGATGGTACAGTAGCACAGAAAGCTAATATTGATTTCTCTACTGAAATCCAGAAAGCTTCTAAACCGTCTGCAGTAATTGGCAAATATGTAGCTCCTGTTGAAGAAAAGATTGTAATCACTTTAACTAACGCTACTATTATTGCTGGTAATCGTTACGTTTTGCGTATCGTTTATAAGGATATGTATGAAGCTGCTTGGCAGTTTACTCATACTTATGAAGTATATGCTGAAACTACTACAGCTAAAGATTTAGTAGACGCTTTCTTGAAGAAGATTAACGCTCACAAGAATCGTAGAGTACAGGCTTCTGCTTCTGCTGCTGTTCTTACTTTAACTGCCATGCCGAAGGATGATAACGAAGGTGTTTATTCTCTGAATGAATATAGCGTTGTATCTATGGAAGCTTCTCTGTATGAGACTATTCCTGGTGCATTGCTTGCTAATCAGCCTAAGGCAGTTGTAGGTGCTACGATTGTTAAGATTGCTGGTAATCCTGGTAAGGGTTATTGGAAGCAAGTACGTGATGCAGAAGTACGTAACATGGGTTATAAAGGTCACGTATTTACTGGTGCATATCCTATTGTTGAACAGGTTCGTAAAGTAGTAGAAGATGCAGAATATGATTATGCTATCATCGAAAACGATAACCTGTACTTGAGCAATGATAATCAGTACATCAAGACTACTCCGTTGACTACGGAAGTTTATTGTCCTAGTTTAGTTGATTCTATTGTAGATAAAGGTATTCAGTCATTTATTGCTGGTAAGACAATTGCCTAATCCACGTTAGAGAGATTGAATTTGGGATAAGATTCCTTTTACAAACTACAGAAGTGGAGTTGTGGAATATTCCACTCTCCACTTTTTTTATTGTTGATATATGGACAAATTAACAAATATACAAATAGATGGTGATAAACTGACCTTCAAGATAGAGACTGAAGTAGACCTTAGTAGCTATAGTAAGGAAGTTTATATAGATGAAGTATGGAATTTAAAGAACATACTTGAAGACAGTCCTATACATAACATTAGCTTTTCTGAGAATATTACAGTAGATTCCGATAATAATGTAACTGTAACTAATGACGATATTCTAGAATTAGATTGGAATATGAAGTATGTTACTTTGAGATGTTTTACGGAATAGGAAGAAATACATTTTCATGGCATATACTACAATCCTTCAATTGTATATATGGCAGAGATTAGGAAATTACATACTCACTGCTCAACTTGTTTAGATGATCAGACTATGCAGAACATAATGTTAGTAGTCTTTAAGAGATAGCTGCTTGAGTATGCTTTAGCATCCGATTACTATCGCGATGCTTTACAATTATATGTAGATATCTGTAGATTACTTGAGATATCTATTAAACCAAAATGTGCAGCTAGTACTTGCTGTAACAATGCTATTCTTACTCAGAAAGGTGATTGTTTCAATACAGAAAACGATAAGTGTCTTCATTTAGAGAAAGAGCGTAACTCTGCTACTTTATTTAGTGGTATTTGTTACTCTTGTTCTAATAATACTTGCAGTACAGGAAATTGCAGTAACGGTTATTGTAAATTATAAAATAAAGAGATATGACACAAAAATGCGATGGTGTAAAGATATTAGACTTAGAAGAGAAGCTTGAAGCTACAGGTGGTGAATACATTGTTACTGCAGAGAAAGACAATAACTACAAATTACCACTTGAATCTGTAGCTGATATAGTTATAGGTAGTTCTAAGTTTAAAGCTGCGATTAAGGATGTATATGAATCAAGTACTCCTACAGCATCTGTATCTTTAGATAAAGATAAGTTCTTATTCTCATTTGGTATACCAGCAGGTAGAACAGGAGATGCAGGTAAGGACGGTAAAGATGGTAAAGACGGTAAAGACGGTAAGGATGGTATTGATGGTGTACCAGGTATAGACGGAGATACTACTAGAGTAGTAATAGCATACAAATCTACTAAAACTATACAAAGACCCGATACTCCTGTAGGAGGTAGCTGGGATTACGATACTAATACTATTACATATCCTGAAGGTTGGTCTGGTAGTGATAGTAATCCTAATGGTTATGTATGGATGTCTACTGCTACTTTCTCTAGTAAAGGCACAATAGTAGTACCTTGGAGTACACCTGTGAGACTTACAGGTGCAGATGGCCATGATGGTTCAGATGGTAGTAATATTGAGTTTGTATATAAGCTTACTGTAACTAGTTTAGTTACTCCTACTAAACCTACAGGTAATAGTCAGACTGAAGCTATTAGACAAGGTTGGACTGATCATCCTACAGGTATTAGTGAATCATACCAATGCGAATGGGTTTGTTCACACAACTTACAAGCTGATGGTACTTGGAGTGAATGGGAAGGTCCTACTATTTGGTCTAAATGGGGTGTAAATGGTAAAGATGGCGATGGAGTAGAATATATTTATCAACGTACTAAATTGCCTGCTTCTCCTAAAGAGATTACAGATAATAATCCAGATCAAGATGAGTACATACCTCAATCAGCTCCTGGTGAACAACCTTGGACAGATGATCCTAAGGGAGTAAGTGAAGAGTTTAAATATGAATGGGTTAGTAAAAGAAAGTATAAAGGGGATACTCACAAATGGGGTAACTTTAGTTCTCCGTCATTATGGGCTAAATGGGGAGATGATGGTCAAGATGGTCAACACCTTAGAGTAATGTATACTAAGACATCTGGTAGTGATGTTAAGCCTAGAGATCCAGATAGATTGAATATTAACCCTGGTAGTATTTGGAGTGTAGGTATGCCCTCTGTGACTGGTAAAGAAGCCATATGGGGTATTCAAGCTTTAGTTACTTTTGATAATAAGTTAGTAATTGATGAATCTCTGCCTGAAGACGAAAGAGGCTGGCAAGGGCCTTATTTAATTACAGGTGTACCTGGTCTTGATGGTAATAACTTTAATTATCAAGTAGAAGCATTCAAATAGAGTTCTACTCAACCTGAGAAACCTACTAGTAATGACCCGTATCATCCAGGCGATGGTTGGGTACTTACGCCTGATATGTCTACTGGTATATGGTGGAAATGTATAGCGTTAGTTCAAGGTGAAACAGGTACAGTAATAGAATGGGGCGCTGTAGTAAAAATAACAGGTCAAGGGGTTGTTATTAAAGGTACTTTAGATTCTACAGATGATCTTCCAGATAGTGGCAATGAGATAGGAGATGTTTGGGTTATTGATGGTTTCTTGTGGGTATGGAATGGTAGTGACTGGGTAAATGTAGGTAAGGTTCAAGGCATGGATGGTAACTACTATGAATACAGATTTGCTAGAAACAATAGTTGGGAAATTGCTCCTTAGCTAAATGCTGCTGAACGTTATCCTGCAGGCTGGAGTTCTACTGCACCAGCATTAAGTAGCGGTAAAGTATTATGGGCTACATTTGCTCTTATCAATGGCGGAGATAATACGTTAATGGAACAATGGTGTGATCCATACTACATGACCGGTATGACTGGTGATAATGGTGGATCTGGTATTCCTGGAGTAGGTTATGAAGTTAGATACTGTAAAGGTACTGAAACTACATATACTGGTGAAGCTTGGAGTGATACTATGAAGTGGAAGAGAAACCCTACAGGTTGGTCTATGGATGTTCCTGAACTTACTAATGGAGATGAGTATAATTACATATGGTTTATTCAGTGTAGAGTTATTGACAATAACATGGAAACTGCATGGTCTAAACCTAACCCTATGGGAGGTATTATTACTCCAGATCCAGTAGGTTCACAACCTATAGCATATCCTATGGGTATATATAGTACTAGTACTCCTTATATTAACGATGGAGAAACTGCTCCCTATGTATATGATACTGGAGGAGATATTGAAGGCAATCACTATTTCTTTTTAAAATCTGTAATGACATGGATCGGTACGTAGTAGAATAACGAATCGCCAGGAACAGATACCTCTGGAGCATGGGAACCATTAAAAAACTTTGAAGCTATCTATACTGATTTACTTATTGCACCTAATTCATTAGTAGGTGGGGCTGTATTTAATAACAACTTGATGTTCTCACAAAGAGGTAAGAATGCTAGTGGTGGTGATAGTTCTGAGTATCATTTGATTAATACTTCAGATCCTATGAATACCTCTAACTCATTTAGACCTAATTTCTTGTTAGACTTTGCGAATGGTGAAGCTTACTTTGGAGCTGGAGGTATGCACTTAGCTGCTGATTCTGAGAATAGTTAGTTGTAGTTAACTACGTCTGATACTAAGCTTACGTTAGATGGTAGCGGATTAAGTATGATTAATAATTCAAGCAGTGGCGCATTATCTACTTCTGGTACCTATATAAAGAAAAATAACATATCATAGCTTACAAGTGATTATTAGTTTAAACTAGATTCAACTGGCATGCGTATGGGTTAGGCCCAGTCTCCATTTACTGAGTGGTTTGGTTTAAATTCTAATGGTAGTGGACAGTTAGCAAAAGGTAATATCGCTTGGAATTCCTCTGGAGAAATTAATGAACTTAATGTAGGAGATAGTGCTAATGGTAAAGTAGTATTAGCAGGTGATAGTTTCAGTGGACTGAGAGTGCCTCAATCTACAGACCCAGACTTTTATCTAATAGATATATACGGAACTTAGGATTAGTCTCCTAACAAAGGAAACATATATGTTAGATGTAGTAATGGTTCATAGATATCTATATCTGGAAATGGTAGTATATATATACAAAAAGTATTAGGAAGTGATACCTATTCTGCTAGATTAAACCCAACAGAAGGTTTAATATTTGCAAAAAATAGTCTTACTACTAAAACATACGCAAATGTATAATTACTATGGATAAAGCAAAAGAATATATAAACAGTAAAACAAACTCTATACTTAAAACTAATATACTTAGGAATAATAGAGATGTTGTAGCAACCATAGTATACAATGAATTGACAGATTTATTGGAGTTTAGTAACGCATCTAGTGTTACTACTCCTATAGATTCTGAAATACTAAAAAGATATTTACATTAGGTTAAACCGTAGTTATATAGTGGTATACCTATGAAACTCAAACCGTATTGTATTAAGTGTGGTTGTGGTAATGGATACTTTAGAGGATTATATGATCCTTATGTATTAGCATTGTTAACAGAGGATGCAGATCCTTGGTTATGGGAAGATAACGGTGTAGTACTGTTAGAATAGCAGAAAGAAAATAATTTGATTGACAATGATAGCAAGAATTAAAGGTTTAAAAATTAGTCAAGCTTCAGAACGTACTGCTGTCACAGGATAGGAAATGATTCCATTCCAAGATGGTGAAAGAAATGGTAAGATCCGAATGATAGAGTTTAAAGATATGACTATGTATATCTTTGATCCTACTATCGTTGATGGTAAAGTAAGTCAAGAAGATTATGACGCATTAAAGCAAGCTATAGAGGAAGGTAAGCTTATCTATACTATTAATTCTAATAGAAATGGATTAGACTTAGCAACCGAAGTAGCTATAGTTGGTGGTACTATATATATTGAATCTCCTGACTTTATTAAAGAAGAAGGTACAGATAATATATCTCAAGTAGTATTTGAAACTATTACTGTAGATGGTTCATTAAACTATAGTAAAGAACAATATACTACTACAGTAATTAAGACTACTGGAGATGGTACTAAAGTACTTACAGATAATGGTCAGTATGTATATATAGGTAATTTAGCATTAACTAACATTAAGTTTAAAGATGGTACTAATACATCTACTTATGATTTAGTAACTAATGGCATTACCTTTAGACAGAATAGTACTCCTTGTGTATCATGGAACACTATTAAGAGCGGTAACAATATCTATATGGATATACGTATAGCTAATGCTACCGCATCTATGGATGGTCTAATGAGTAAGGAAGACTATGTAGAACTTAATACTACTATACCTGGGCAGATTGAAGATCTAAAGGAAGCTGACTCCAATATAAATAATAGAATAGACGATCTTGATGATAAGATTGATAAGGAGATTGCTGATAGAGAAGCAGAGATAGACCGTATAGAGAATAAGTTTGATGGGGTTACTGATAAGCTAGAGGATGCTTTACAGAAAGAAATTGAAGATAGGAAAGCAGGCGATACTACTATTACTAACAGTTTAAATGCTTTTATTAGTACTAAAGGTCAGCCTGGTGGATTAGCTGAGTTAGACTCAACTGGTAAAGTTCCAGCAGCTTAGTTACCATCCTATGTAGATGATGTATTAGAATACTCTACTAAAGCTCAATTCCCTTAGACTGGTGAAACTGGTAAAATATATGTAGCTAAAGATACTAACTTAACATATAGATGGACTGGTACTCAATACTTAGAGATTAGTTAGAGTTTGGCATTAGGTGAAACTCCTAGTACTGCATATCCTGGAGATAAAGGTAAAGCTAATAGAGATGCTTTAAATAGCATGCCTACTAAGCTTACTTCATATCTTACTCCTACTACTAGTACTGGTGAATTAGTTAAGATTAACTATAAGTATGCAGCTAAAGATGGTTTAAATTATGGTCCATTACAGGATGATAATATAGATATACCATCAGCTACAACTACTAATGCAGGTGCTATGTCTGCAATAGATAAAGGTAGATTAGATAGCTTATATAATGAATTTGGTAGTATACAGAATCCTGGTGATAAGCTTGATTCACTACCTAATAACCTAGTTACTGGTGTAGATGCAACGTCTAGAAATGCAACTAGTGTAACTATTAACTATAAGCAATCTGATTTATCTGCAGCTAGTAATTCATATGCGAATCCTATTACTAAGTCATAGACTATACCTGCTGCTACACAATCTGCAGCTGGTGTAATGACTGCTACTGATAAATAGAACTTAGACGTCAATATACCTAATAGAATTACTAATCTAGATAATAGAGTAACTACTGAAGTAGATAGATTAGAAGAGCTTATCGAGAGCAGTTCATCCGAGATTACTAACGATTTGAATGTAGAGATTCAAGCTAGAAAGGATGGTGATAATTAGTTACAGACTAACATCAATAATCTGTAGTCTACTATGAATACAGAATTAGCTAAGAAGGTTGGTAAAGTAACCGTAGCTGGTTCTGGTAATGCTGTTACTACTGCATCTATTAGTGGCGATACTCTTACTCTAACTAAAGGAGCTACATATAATAACTATGTACATCCTGCTGGTTCTGCACCTAGTAAAGCATCTGGATTCTATAAGTTCTCTACTGACTCTACTAGTCATGTAGCTAGTGTTACTGCTGTAACTAAAGCTGATATAACTGCATTAGGTATACCTGCATAGAATACTAATACTACTTATACATTTGCTAATGGTTCTGCTGGTAATTTCACAGTAACTCCATCTGGAGGTAGTGCATAGACTGTAAGCGTTGGTAAGCCAGCTAATGCTGGTAATGCTGATACAGTTGGTGGTATTAGTCCATCTGCTTTTGTAAAGAAAGCCGGTGATACTATGACTGGTAACTTAACAGTGGGTAATACTAATAGTTATCACTGTGTTTTACGTACTGACGGAGTCTTTACTATTAAGGCTACTCCTACTGTAGGAGGTTGGAATAGAGGTTATGAATTTGTTAATGCTAATGACACAGTATTAGCTAAATTTGGAGCATATGGATCAGGATAGAATTTTGTTCATTGCTATATAGGCACTAACTATGAAGGTAGTGGTACTTGGCAGAGATGGAATTCGTCAGGTTCTGTTATAACTGTACCAGCAACAATAAATCAAACTTCATCAGCAACTCCTTTAACTTTACATGGAACTGATGTTTCTAGTTATGTTTAGTTTATTAATAGCGGAGCACAAACTGCAGAAGTAGGGTATACAAATTCATTAGGTGCATATTTGTACAATGATAAACTGACAACTCATCCATGTATATCATTAGGTAGAGTAGATAGTTTAGATGAAGGAGCAACTTTCTATTATGGAGGTACTCATTATAAATTACTTCATAAAGGTAATTATGCTAATGAGTTAGATAAAAGATACTCCCCATATACTGCATATAATTACGATAAGGGTTGTTTAGTAAAACTAAGAATACCATCTAATGGTAACACAATGGTAATAGTAAGAATTTTTGGTAATTCTTATGATAGTAAACCTCCATTTGATACAGTAATATAGTTTTATAACTATGACGACAATAATGAGATTTTACAACCTACTGGAGTCAACAACGGAACTAGCTTTGGTGATATAAAAGCATTTATACATCAAGGGTATGTTCATTTGTGGTTTAAATAGACAAGAACATATTAGACATTCCATGTTCATGCGTATACCAGTGCTTCAAAAGATAATCTAGTTCAAAGTATAACTAATGCTGCTATGCCTACTTCTGGAGTAGCTAGAGCAGTAACTATAACTCCTAAACAAGCTATATATGCTGGAGATAATATTATTGCAGCAGCTGGTAGTGTAAACATAGAGAACACAAATGAAATAAATTCATACGCTGGTAATCTATATTTAAACCATAGGTATTCTTCTACTGGTGCTAGTACTAAGAATATACTTATGTGTGCTAACGGTGGATCTGTAATTATTGGGGTTAATCAAGGAAACATTGCTGGAGATAATAAACTTTATATAGGCGGTAATGTAGCATCTTCTGGTAGAGTATCTGCAGCAGGTGGTTTCTTCAAAGAATCTGATGCTAGATTAAAATCAGATATTAAACCTTTAGATTATACTTTAGACTAGATATGCTCTATACCTACTGTATCATTTATAATGAATGATCAGAAGCAAATAGGTACTGTAGCATAGGATTTAGAGGAATTAGGTTTTGAAGATATAGTAACTGAAAGTGATACTCTTAAATCTGAAATAAAGAATCCTGAACAGTTTGAATCATTCACTAAAGATGGTGAAGAGTATGTTAAGGTTAAGAAGGTAGAGTATGAGATGTTAGGTGTATTAGCTATTGAAGGAGTTAAGATGCTTAAGGATGAGATTGAAAAGCTTAAAGCTGAAATAGAAACTTTAAAGAATAAGCAGCATGAGTAATGAAATAGCAACATATTCTATGATATTAAGTAAGCTTAGTCTAGGTAAGAGTGGGACAGAATGTCCTACTAAGACCTAGATTTTAGCTATTAATTCATTGATAGTCATTGAGAATGCTTCTACTTATGGAGCTAATGAATGTGTAAAGATAGATGATATACGTAAGAAAGCAGAGACTTGGAATTACTATTTAACAGTATCTCCTACGAGTATGTCATTTGGAGCTGGTGGTGGTAGTAAGTCTTTTACTGTTAGTTCTTATAAGAGAAAAGTATTAGATGGAGTAGAATAGAGTGGTGATACTAGTGTATCATTAAAGTCTACTACTATATCTGGTACTGGATTCTCTTTAAGTGGAACTACAGTAAGCGCTTCTGCTAATGAAGGCACTTCAAATAGAACAGGTACAGTTACTATAACTTAGAATGAGTCTAATAAGACAGCTACTATTAATGTTAGTCAAGATGCATACGTAGCAGATACGTATGTATTTACAATAACACCAAATACATATGATGCTCTATATAGTAATACCACTTTCATACCAAGAACAGTATCTACTAAGAATGGTAGTAATATAGGCTATAGTTTAACTTCTGGTGGTACTGATTGGGTAGTTGTATCTACAACTGGAAAAATAACTGTAGGGATACTGAAAAACACTACTTCTAGTACTAGAAGTACTACTCTAGTATTTACATAGAATGAATCTGGTAATACTCAATCTATAGAGATAACTCAAAGCGGTTATACTCCTACATATACGTTTAACGTAACTCCAACGAATTTAAGAGTTGATGCAATATCAAACACGTACAGTTTCACAGTTAATTCTAGCAAGACGATATTGAATGATGATGGATCTGGATCATCTGAAAGGATTGGATGGACAGGAACAGATGATGCGGATTGGATATATCTTATTAATGCTTCAAACAGACCAAATTAGATAGGGACAGCTACTAATGAAACTACTTTACAAAGAACTGCTAAAATTACTTTAACGTAGGATGGAACTGGAATATAGGCATTTGTAAATGTTATTCAAGAAGCTGGGGTAGAATCAAATAATGAACTCTATATTAATAGTATTAATTACTATAGTGTACATTTGTTTGGTAATGGAGAAGTCCCGCATTCAGGAAGTCAGTATTATTTCCTAGTACCAACAGGAGCACCAATTTCTTGGAAAACAAGTATTGGTCTTGTAGTAAATGGGGGGACTGTATATGCTGGTGATAATATTTCAGTTTATGTATCTAGTAATAATTCATATACACTATTACGTACCTTTGCTTTGAAAACCGGTGTTTAGAGAGTGATAGTATAATGAATCCATATTTAGCACATATGACAGATAGAGAATTGTTGGAGCAGATATATCTTCTGCTCCTTCAGATCAACGTAAAGGTGAGTGAGATAGATAATGATACTAAACAATTTGGTATGAACGTAGCAGCCAATCTAGTTGGTGATGCCCTAATGATGAATAACAATGATGCCGAGAGAAGAAATAATTAAACAGCTTAAACCTTACTTTGATGTAAAAGAGTTAGTATGTAATCACATATATAGTAGGTTTGGAGAACAATCATGGATGTTCTTAAGTACTTAGTTACTACATGTGTTACTGTGTCTACGTACTGATATTTTACGAATGCCAATGCATATTAATACAAGCACTATGCATCAAAGGGGTATGCGTTGCAATCTATGCCCTTTAGTAAAGAGTAAGAAAGGAGTATATGTATCTGCACATATAACAGGTAATGCTATTGACTTTACTTGTGATGATAAGACTGCAGAAGAAGTAAGAGAGATAATAAAGGCTAAACCTTTGTTATTACCGTGTAAAGTACGTTTAGAGGATGGTGTATCATGGGTTCATATCGATGTATATGATGATGGCACAGAAGATAAAATAACAACATTTAAAGCATAATATATGTTACAGAGAGAGATAGTTAGATTTAGAGCATCAGATACGTAGCCTAATCCTCTAAAAGTAGATTATTGGATTGACGTTACCTCTAATTACTATGGTGGTTGTATTAGATACTATCGTAATGATACTAATACATGGGAGATGCTAGATCTGAATGATAAGCAAGTAGATGCTATCATTGATTATATTAATAAAGCTCTTGATTAGATAGAACAGTTTATTAATGAAGCTATAACTGAAATCAGAAATGAATTAGCTGAATTTAAAGATGAACTGAAAGAGGAAGTTAATAAACTGTGGTAGTATATTAATTAGAAAGTAGAAGAGTTAACTACTCAAATTAGTAATATTAGAAATGAGATTAATGATATCAAAGGCGATGTTAATAATGTCAAGTAGGATATTACAAATATTAATAACAATATTGATGATATAAATCAAAATATTACTAATATCAATTCTAATATTGAAGAGATACGTCAAGATATAACTAATATAGTAGGTAGTGATTTAAGTTCTATTCAATAGAAGATTACTGAATTAACTCAGAATATACAAGAGTTAGATAGTAAGATTGACCAATAGATTAGTGATTTAAGAAGCTATATAAATAGTGAAATCACTAAAGCTAAGAATGAACTTAAGACTTATGTAGATGGTAAAGTTGCCGATCTTACTGAGTTAATTAATCAAGAGATTGAAAATAGAACTAACGCAGATAATAATATACAATCCCAAATTAATGAGCTTAAACAATTGATTACTAATGCACAGAATGCTATTGATACTCATGCAGCTAGAAGAGATAATCCTCATGTAGTTACTAGAGCTCAATTATCATTAGCTACTACTGATAGTGTAGTATTTAATAAAGTAAGTGCTCCTAGTGGATTCTTTAAAAGAATGATGATGTGAAAACAATATTATATAATCCAATATTTATAAATCCCTAGGCATACTATGTATTTCCCTAGTTGTATGATATAGAGAAAGGAGATTAGTTTATAGAACCTGCAGTATACTCAGGCTATTTGCTAATTGAAGATCTTATATCTAATACTAGTTCCTAGGTAACTGATACTAGAGAGGTAGACTTTACATAGTTTGCTGGTAAACGTATCAGGATAAGTCAGTACACCAATATAGGTGCTGTAGTATTAGGAGAATGGCTACTGCCTGAAGGTGAGCAGTCCGGCCCCTCATTCCACCAATCCTTAGTTGATGCATGGTTTATGTCCAGGTTGTCCAATGCAGACAAGCCTTCTTCTATTAAAGGAGTGATGGGTAATGAGATGGTTCTCAATAACTTCGCGTATTCACTTTCTTCTGGGTTCGGTAAGTATGAGATAGATTTCAATTCTTGGACAAAGAATGTAAATGCAGCCAATTTCACAAACTCCGATTCTGTTATTCATCTGACGGAAATATTGGTTGCAGACAGTAAGTTTTTACAGACATCTGTAGACGCAACAATATCTTCATACCAAATAAAGGTGGAAGGCATAACGGATGATATTAAGTTAAGATATGTATCTTATGCCGAAGACGGTACCGGAACATACACCTATCTTAAGAATGGTATCAATAACCTGCCAATATCCTACAAGAAATATACCGGGTTTGCTGCATCTGTAATTGGTACTTGTAATATCACCATTACCCAACTGCCATCTGCCTATGAAGGCGCGCTGGTATTCGACGGAGTAGATGATTACGGTATATGTACTGGACTTCCTATTTTGGATGATTATACGTTGATATGCAGGAGGAATATTCTGAATGAATTACCGGGTTATATAGCATATAAAGCAATAAGTGATAAAGGCTCGTTCCATTTTGAAGGCAGAATTAGTTCCAGTAATACTATAGCAGTATTTAGTTTTGGACAACAGGACCGTATAAAATTAGAAGAAAATGAAGTGTCATGGATGACCAGAACAAGCTATAATGGCATACCTATTAATTTCGGCGAAGCAAGCGATACAGACCAATTACATCTATGTAAATTTTATAATTCATATGCTAAAGCCGCCATCTACTATTTCGCTCTTTATAACAAGTCTTTGACACCAGAAGAAATAGAGACCGAGAAGGAAAGACTTAATGAAGAATGGTTGAAACGTAAAACTGAATAATATGAAGTGGTTAGTTATACCTATAGAAGAATTAAAAGAATTTGATAAGGACTGGGAATCTAGACGTACTAATATAGATGGTACAGAAGCTCTTATTCATGAAGAGATATTCAATGAATATTTTCCTCCAGTAATGTCACTATCTGAAACAGATGAAGACACTACTGTAGAGTATCCGTTCCCCTTATTAGATGAAGAAGATATTACTAATTCACCTGAATGGAGTACTCCAGAACAGGAGATTATTTAATTATTAAATATTTGCAAATATGGTTAAACAAGAAAATCCTAATTTCATAGCATCTAAGTATGCTCCAAATCCTAAAGAGGTTTCTTACTGGATTGACTTAGCAACAGATAGTACTGGTAATGTTATTAAGTCATATAGTCCTGATCTTAAGAAGTGGATACCGTTAAATAGAGATGCTAATGTAGACCAATGGACTCATATTAAAGAGATTGTACAATCTGTTGGTTTAAACTATGATAAGAATAGTGATGTTATATCTTTGCCTGATAATAGTAGTAATAACTATTTTAAAGGCAGTAGTATAGTAGATGCTATTAATAAAGGTGATGCTGCTGTAAAAGCTCAAGTAGATAGACTAGATACTAAGATTGATGATGTAAATGAAGACTTACAAGACTTCAAAGCATTAAAGGGTCAACCTGATGGTCTTGCTGAACTTGATGGTAATGGTAAAGTACCTGCTAGTCAATTGCCTTCATACGTTGATGATGTGATGGATGCATATGCTACTTATACTGTATCTCCTACTGGAGTACTTCAGAATATAAAGCTATATACAGATGCTGAACACAATACTCCTGTAGTAGGTGAAAGAGATAAAATATATGTTAATGTAACTCCTGGTGAAGTAAGTTACCAGTTTAGATGGTCCGGTTCACAATGGGTACACATCGATTCTAATGCCATTATTATTGGTGATATTACTGGTACTGCTTATGATGGTGGTAAGGGTAAAGCTATGGAGAATGTAGTTAACTCTATGCCTGATAACTTGCTGAGTACATTCCAATTAGACTAGACTGATGTTAATAACATTACTATCAGTCTTACTGGAGTAGAAAAGAGCGGCGGTAAGTATATAGAATCTACTTTAGCTGATATTACTATTACTCCTGCTACTAATACTGTTGCTGGTTTAATGACTGGTGCTGAGAAAATAGCTATTAATGAGACTCTTCCTGATGCAATTAATGATGAAAAAGTTGCAAGGGAAGCAGCTGTAAAAGAACTTAAAGCTAAGGATACAGAACTGCAAGGTAACATTGATAGTTTAGAAACAGCTTTAAATGCAGATATTACAGAGCTTAGAAGTACAATACTTAAAGTAAATGATAAAGTAGGTTTAACAGAAGGTAATGAAATGCCTGACTTATCAAGTACTAATTACTTAGCAAATAGTCCTAGTGCTATAAGTGCAGCTGTTACTCTTGATGAAGAGATTGGTAAGCTCAGTAGAAATGAGAATGAACTGTGGTATGGAGTTAAGTTTGACTTAGCTAATAGCTCTAGTCCTGATGGTGTACGTACTGGTAATATGGAAATGCACAGAACACTTCCTATCCAGAGTAAGATGAGAGGTTGTACTATCAGCAATACGGATAATGTTAAGAAATACTTAAAAGCAAACGACTGGACTAAGTGGGAAGATGGTACTACCTCATCTCAAGATAGTAGTGGGGTTGGTGTAGAAGCTTTTGTAGAAATTCCAGAACATTATAGATTACTTATAGCTACCCCAGATAATACAGTTGAAATCCGTATGAGTGAATACAATCTTCCTGGTTACACTAAAGTAGAGAAGAAATATATCGGTGCATACGAGGGAAGTGTAAATCTAGATAGTTCAAGTCATAATAATTTATTAAGAACTCAAGTTCGTAATACGGCTCCTATAATAAGCAAAACTAGAACAGAATTCCAGACTATGGCTAGAAATAACAATAGAACTAACAACTGGAATATCTATACTTATGATGCTCACAGAGATCTCACTTGGTTATTCGTAGTAGAATATGCTACATTGAATAGCCAGAAAGCATTTAATGCTAATTTAACTGCAGAAGGTTATCATCAAGGTGGTTTGGGTGATGGAGTAACTTCAGGAACTGTAACTGTAAATGGAGCTACTACTTATTCATTTGTACCTTGCGGTACTACTAATTCATTAGGTAACGGTACTGGTATAATCGAATATACACATACTAATACTAATGCAGAGGGTACGTCTACTGGTACTAAGGTAGTTAATGTTCCTAGATACCGTGGTATTGAGAATCCATTTGGTCATGTATGGAAGAATGTAATTGATGTAGTAGTTGCTGGTACTGATAACAGTGTATATATCTGCAAAGACTATACTAAGTTTGGTACGTTTGAAAGAGGTACTAATCCTACAGCAGAACAGTTAATTGCAGCAGGTTATGAGTTACAAGACTTTAAAGAAAGTACAATTACTGGTCAATATGTAAAAAAACTCGTTAATAATAATTAGGCGGATTTGTTCCCAGCTATAGTGGGTAATGGAGCAAGTGCTACAACTTATTATTGTGATTATCACTGGACTAGTGCTACAGCTACACCTAGAACTCTTCTAGTCGGCGGTCGCTCGGACTATGGGTCTACTGCGGGTTTGTTCCTTTTGGGTTCTCTCGCTGGGTTGGACGCTTCCCATGCTAATGTCGGGACGCGAATTACCTTCTATGGTGAACCGGCATTGCCAGCTGCTCCAGCTACATTGGAGTTAAATGATGAGGATTATGAACAATTGGATTCTATAGAATCTGAAGAAAACTGGTTTTAATTAACCAATAAAAGGTTGCAGTCGTGAGTAAATCAGCAGTAACTCAGACAATGAGTCTAATGCAGGTTTGTTCAATTTGAATTCTAACAATGAGTTAGACAATTCCAATGCTAATGTCAGGACACTGAAATACGTAAAAAAATTATAAACTGACAAAAAATCAAGGGCTGAACCTTACCTCTTGGTAAAATATGACATGCTTCTTAAGTGCATTGGTAGCGAAAGCGAAGATGCACGAAGGTATTTCAGAAAGAATTATTTATGAAGAGATATAATAATTTATTTGATAAGATAGTTAACATAGATAATCTGTATCTTGCAGATAAAAAAGCTAGAAAGAATAAATCTAATAGAAATGATATTAAGTAGTTTGACTAGAACAAAGAAGAATTACTTAAGAAACTATAGCAAGATCTAATTAATGGTACTTATAAAACTTCTGAATATAATACATTTATAATTAGAGAACCTAAAGAAAGATTAATATTTAGATTACCTTATTATCCAGATAGAATAGTACATCATGCTGTAATGAATATAATGGAACCTATATGGGTATCTATCTTTATTAAAGATACTTATAGTTGCATTAAACACAGAGGTATTCACGAAGCATTACATAATGTTAAAGAAGCTTTAAAAGATGTAGATAATACTACTTATTGTCTTAAGTTAGATATCAGAAAGTTCTATCCTAGTATAGACCATGAAGTATTAAAGAGCATAATAAGAAAGAAGATAAAGGATTAGAAGTTATTATAGCTATTAGATGAGATAATAGATTCAGCAGAAGGTGTACCTATTGGTAATTACTTATCTTAGTTCTTCGCTAATCTGTATCTAACTTACTTTGACCATTGGCTTAAAGAAGATAAATAGGTTAAATATTATTTCAGATATGCAGATGATATAGTAATATTGCATAATAATAAAGAATACCTATGGAGTTTATTTGAAGAGATGAAGTAGTATACAGCTACTTTAAAATTATCTTTTAAAGATAACTATCAGGTATTTAAAGTGGAAGATAGAGGAATATCATTTGTAGGTTATGTAATAAGGCATGACTATACTTTAGTAAGAAAGAATATTAAGCGTAGTATGTGCAGGAAAGCTGCTAGATTAGGTAGAAAGAAACACATTACAGTAGAAGATTACAAACAAGAAATGTGTAGTCATATAGGTTGGCTTAAACATTGTAATGGTATCAACTTATTAAAGAAGATATTACGCTATAAAGAGCTATTAGTTTATGCAAGAAGATTTTCAAAACGGAAACCTTAAATAAACCTTATCGTTATATAATTATAATCTCAAACGGAATTTCGAGCCCTCTCAGATTTTACTCCCCTTTTAATCTGTCAGGGCTTATTTGATTTTTATTATCAGCTACTATCTATGAATTACCAACAATTAGGAGAACATACTATGTCAATATTTAAGAACATGTTCAGTAGTGCGGATAAATGCGTAGCTTCTGTTATAGCTGGGCTACTTTCTATATTCGCGCCTGTATGGGTTCCTATCACTGCTGTCGGTGCATTGATACTACTTGATGCTATCTATGGTTATAAAGTCTCTAAAAAATATGGGCATCCTAAGATTGAATCACATAAAGCATGGAAAACTATATGGAAGACTAGAGATGCAGCAGTAGCAATAACTAGTGCATCAATAATAGATTAGCTGGTAGTAACCTCTATTAACCTACACGCTGTAGAAGTAGTAGCAGGAATGATAGCCTTGGTTGAGTTTTGGTCGTTACTAGAGTCATTTAGCGACTTATATCCTAAATGGAAAATATGGAAAATCCTCAAGAAGGTTATAAAAGCAAAAGGAGAGAAATATTTAGATATATCATTAGATAAAGAATTACCAGATGATTCCAATACTGAATTAGTTAGTTAATTGGTTTACAAGGAATTTCAGAGCAGTCGCAGTAGGTTTAGTTAGTTTACTTATTGCGACTGTTTTTGTTTAGAACCATTAGCTACAAAAGAAGAATAAAGAGATTGACAGAATAACTAACAATGTTAGAGCTTACGAGCAATTAGCATCCTAGAAAGAATAGTTAAACAGAGTACTATAGCTTACTATAGAAGAACTAAATACTAGTAATGATAGTTTATTAAAAGAAGCTAAGGATGCTTAGAAAAAGCTTAAAATCAAAGACAAGAACCTAACTGATGTAAATGTAATCAATACTGAGATTAAAGATTCTGTTAGAACTATTATAAAACACAGGCTAATAGATTTTGACGAAGAGCTTAAAATTAATCCATTAACAACTATCATAGTTAGTAGAAAGGACTCAATCCTTAAAGCCACATTAGATATTAAGAATCAATAGATTTTGTTTGTAGAAGAGAAAAAAGAATATAAAAACAAATATCGTAATGCTTTCGTTAGGTTCTTCCACTTTGATTGGAAGAAGATACGTACCAAAAAATATCAGATAGTTAACAGTAACCCAATAATCAAGGTAACTGATACTCGTGTAATCGAGTTACCTAAACAATAATCAATATATTCAATAATATTAATCAATAATAATATGCATAGAATATTTCGTGTAAAGGCTTACGAAGCAGAACACGGTCCTCACTTCAATGAGGAACATGCCCGTAAAGCTGTAAGTAAAATGGAAAATGAGGATGGTACTCGTGGACCGCATTGGTCTGTAGAAGAAACTACCGCATTAGCTAGTCAGTACGGAATAAATCTGGGTAGCAGATTTAACCGTTATGATTGGTTCGTAGCACTTAACATGGTTTATTCTGATTACTATAAAGTAATTATAAGTATGACTAATTCTAATAGTACTAAGCATTTTGTTGAATTGGCAAAGGCTTGGATCAATGATAAAGACATTGATGAAGGTAAGATGTGGTATTACTATATTTACGTTATGTGTGATAAGATCAGACAAGCTGAAATGGAATGCTATGAGGAAGAAGTTGAAAAGCGTGACAAATACGAAGATGATGATGATGACGAATTTGAACGCATAGGCTTATTCCGTAGAGGTGGTAGAAGAGGTGGTATGATGCGTGGTGGTCGTAGAGTATATTCTACTAGTAGAGCTAGAGATTATGAAGACGATTATGAACGTATGCTCGAAAGAGAAAAAGAGTACGAACCTTATTCAGAATATGGACGTGGCAAAGCAGTTCGCTACGTTAGATATTAATAAAAATCAATTTTTAAATTAAATCAATTATGTTAGAAGATAGAATTATTGTGCAGGATCGTGGTATAGATGCTGGTCTTGCTGCTTTAATATAGAATGCTAATAAAGGTAATATGGATCCCGCTGCTTTAATGGCTATGATGAACAACAATGGCATGGGCGGTAATGGCGGCTGGTGGTGGATTTGGATCATCCTGATCTTCTTCTGCTGGGGCGGTTTCGGTGGTAATGGTTTCGGCGGACGTAACGCTGGTGCTCTTGCTTCTGAACTGAACAGTGACGCTAACACTAATCTGTTGATGCAGGCTATTAACGGTAACAAAGATGCCATCAATAGCTTAGCTACTACTTTGAATTGTGATATTAATTCTGTTCAGACAGCTCTTAATACTATCAATTCTGGAGTAAGTCAGATCTCTTGCGATACTAAGTTGTCTAGCTGTGAAGTAATCAATGCTATTACTTCTGGTAATGCAAGCTTGGCTTCTCAGTTAGCTAGCTGCTGCTGCAATGTTAGAGAATCTATTAGCGGTGTAAATAACAACATCACTAAGATGGGTTATGAAAATCAGCTGTCTGTATGCAATCAGACTAACACACTGCAGAACGCTATTACTAATGGATTCAATTCTTTAATGGCTGATAATGCATCTAAGTTTAACATTGTAGGTGCTAAGATAGATGCGCAGACTCAAATTATCAATGATAAGTTCTGTCAACTCGAAATGAGAGAAATGCAGAATAAGATCGATGCTTTGCGTGAAGATAAACAAGCTTTACAATTGTCTGCTTCTCAGCAAGCACAAACTGCAAATATAGTTAATCAGATACGTCCTGTACCCGTTCCCGCTTACTTAACTTGCAATCCTTATGGTTGCCAAGGTGGTTTGAACGACTACGGTTATGGTTATGGGTATAACAATGGCTGTGGATGCGGTTGCTAATAAGAAAGGAGGCAGTTATGTTTTATCCTTTTTTAAACTACTTTAATAGAGGTAGAGTAAGAACTGTAGATAATTATGGTATTCCGGTATTGAGAACTAACTACGTTACTACCGATACTACGACTACTTCAGTTACTTATGGTGTATGTCCTAGATTATGGAGACAACTCCCTTGTCAAGGTTTATTTATACTACATGTAACGTCTACTCCTGCTAGTGCAGCTACTCCTACGGATTTAGTATTCTTAGATCCTACTAGTTTTACTAATAGATAGATTGATAATACAACTACAGTTATTACATCTACTGGAGCAAAAGCTCTATTAAATGGTTCCGGAGCTCAAATGACAAATAATGAAATTACAACTGGTAACAGATATCTTATATACTATAACAAATGTGACGGAATCTTCCAAGTAATTAATCATATAGTAGTACCAGCTACACCGGCAGCTTAATACAAATTGGGGCTCTAAATGAGCCCCTTAAAACTAACTTATTATGTTATTCAATCAATTAAATATAGGTGATAAAGTATATATATAATAGAAGTGGTTGGGACATTCAAAAAAAGACTACTGAGTATAATGAAGGTTCTGTTACTCAAGTAAGTGCAGTATATGATGAACCACTACCACCTGGGCAATTTCCTATGCCCAATCAGCCTAGAAAGAGAATAGTAGATATAACTATATAGTGCAACGGAGAAACTAAAAAGTTCACTATACCTGAGAATAAATCAGTTATTACTGATAGTGCATTAGGTCTTACTATATCTACAGATAAATAGGAAATTATAAATATAGTACGTAATCAATACGATACGTATAAACAAAGAAAAGAAGCCATAGCCAAATGTGATGAAGAGATGGCTAAATGTTAGGCTCTCCTAGATAAGTTAGGAATAAACGATAAGCCTGCAAAAGAAAACGATGAAATAATAGCTTTACAAAAAGAAGTTAACGAATTAAAAAACATAATAAGGAAAGCTAATTAGATGGTTCCACCACCTATGAAGGAAATGCTCCCTTAGGATATGAAGAATGCTATGGATAAGGTTGGTCAATAAGATCAACCTTTTTTATTTTAAGCCTTTTTAAGACCGCTATTACTTGAATTAAAGGATTGTATTACTAATAATAGAAAGTGCCTATAACAGCCTTAAAATGCGTTATATGGCTTATAACGTTATTAAAACATAATATATTATGACACTCAATTAGCTTGTAGATAACATTCTACTTATTGCTCGCAATAATAACATTGCAGAGTCTGAGCATTTAAGTAGAATACAAATTGAAAAGTGGATCATAGGTTATAGGGCTATGCTAATAAAATAGTAGATCGATAAAGGGCACGATGTAAGCGAAGCTTATCTTACTACTATAGAACCTATCCATTTAGACCGTGAAGAAACTGTACCAGGTTACTTTACTTATGTAGGAGATAAAGAACTCCCTAAGTTAATAGACTTTAACTATAGACCTGGAGTAATAAATGTACGTGATATGTTTGGTAATATAATTTAGATAGGCAGTCGTACTAAAGCTAAATTATAGAAGTATAGAAAAGCTACGTGTAAAGATTATATTGCATGGGTTAAGAACAATAGAATATACGTAGATGGTGATTCTAATCAGCTAGAGTATATCAGTGTAGATGTAATAGCTGAAGACCCTACAGAGCTTAATGCTTGCTTTGATCCAGATAGTGAGTTCCCTATACCATCTGCAATGATACCAACTATTACATAGATGATATTAGAGAGAGAATTACGTTTTATGATTACTATGCCTAGTGATGATACTAATGATGCGCATGATGATACATAGAACAGAGTTAGTGATAAATAATTGATGTATGAAATATTAGAGAAAGAGCTATACTACTACTGATTTCTATGAAAGCTATAAATAGTACATAGAACCTAATACACTATACGATATTGACTTATAGACATATAAGAATATTATTAATGACTATTTTTAGTACATTAGAGATGAGGTGATGTACAATTGTAAAGAATTCAAGTTTCCATGTAGATTAGGTACTTTACAAATCATTAAACATCAGCCAAAAGAATTTACAGGCAAAAAGTCTTAGATGGGACTGGAAAGCTACAAAAGAAACTGGTAAGCCTGTATACCTACTTAATGACCATAGTAATTATTATAAATATAGATTCTTTTGGTCAAAGAAAGATAGTTTGCTTACTAATAAAACTAAATATTAGTTCATAGCTTCAAGAGATAATAAGAGAAATTTAGCTCAAATAATATTCAACAAAACAAAAAAAGATTACCCAGAATTATGATAAATAATCGTATGATTAGTTCAGCTTCTGTAGTAGCTAAAGTAATAGCAGATCTCGATTTAAGAGAAGATGAGATACGTATTACAGATATTCGGGAGTGGATTATGGAATCCATACTTAAGATTGGAGCTATATAGCAGTTTGAGCATAAAGTAGAAATACTTCCAATAGAATGCCACCAAGTATCATTACCTTGTGATTTGTATAAATTAGATTAGGTAGCATACTCATATTGTTGTAATGGTGGATGGCTACCTATGAGAAAAGCAACATCCAGTTTTGGTGTATCTCATGATAATCAATGTTGTAGTAAAGCTTGTATGCTAGTGCAGGATGCAGCCATGTTCCCATTAGTTAAGAATATGTTTAATCTTACTAACGATAGAGAAGCATTGGACAAGTTAAATGAAGATAATAATCTTAGAGAAACATTAAGTGCATTAATAAACTAGAATACTGTACCTACAGCAAATGGCAGATATTTAGGTAATAGAATAGGTCATAAAGATGGTACTATGTATAGTTATGATTTACAGTATATGACTAAACCTGGTTATATAATGACTAATGTACCTAGAGGATACATTAAGATATCATATTATGCTATATATACAGATGAAGATAGTATGCCAATGATACCAGATTTAGAGTCTTATAAGGAAGCTATATACTGGTATGTTACTATGAAATTAATGTATCCCAAAAAGTTAAAAGGTCAAATAAGTCAGGGAGATTATTATGATATACGCAACTCTTATAACTTCTATCGTAAGCAAGCATATGCTGAAGCTATGATGCCTACCGTAGATGATTTAGAAAATGTAAAGAATACCTGGCATAAACTATACCCAGAGATGAATGACCACGATACTTTCTTTAGTACTAGTGGTGAAGAATAGATATTATATAACCAAGATAGCGCATTAAGATTAATATGATAAGTAATACTGCACAAGTTAATACATTTACGGGTGGTCTTAATATGGACCAAGATGTGAATTTGATACCGGATACTCAGTACAGATATGCTGAGGATGTCCGTGTTGTCACCAACGATGGAGGAACTACAGGAGTATTACAAAGTATAGAGAATCCTAGAAGATACGATACTATTATACCTAAAGATGAGACGATAATAGGTACTACTACTATAAATGATATTGCGGTAGTAATAACTAAAACATCTGATAACATTAATAAGATATACAGATTAATGGGGTTTGATAGTAATATGCCTCAAATCAAATTAGTATGTAAAGGAGCTCTAGGGTTGTGTGAAGATTTATCTAAGAATCCCACACTAAGTATTGTAGGTAACTATGAATCAGATACTAATATAAAGATATACTTTACTGATGGAAACAGTCCTATTAAGATTGTTAACATAATGAGTAATGAGTATATAGACAATTCTAATCTTATAGATGAGAATGGAAATATAATCAACCCTGGTTCATTAGAAATAACTCCAGTAGTAAGTTTATTGCCGTTTAAATTCCGTTGGTTATCTGAAGGTAATCTTAAAGCTGGAATGGTAACATATTGTTATCAATTATTTAATGTGCATGGCACTGAAACTGTTACTTCTCCAATGAGTGAGTTAATTCACTTAACAAATAGTGTAACTAACCAAGGTAGTTCTGAATATAAAGGTACTGGTCTAAATAAAGCATCAAATAAATCAGTAATGCTATCTACTGAATTATCACTTTAGGACTTTAATAAGTTAAGAGTAATTCGTATATTCTATGAACAGAATAATTCTACCCCTACTATTAGTATAGTAGATGAAATAGATATACCCGATGGTCAAACAAGTATACAGTATGTAGATTATGGAGCTACTTTAAGTGATATATCCGTAGAAGAATTTAATGCTATGACTGGTTATCAGTTTATAGCATAGACTCTTGCTAAGATGCAAAATAGACTATTCGCTGCTAATGTAACAGAGAATACTTGGATACCAGAAGATGAAGATGGTAATGACTATGATGCTAGAGCTTACAGAGCTAATTCAGAAGGGAGTGTGTAGCTATTATCTAGTTTAGATAGTAATAACATTCGTCTGTCTATAACAGATGATGAAGCTATTAAACGTATTCCTGCTACTCATGACTGTATAAATCCATTTAACAATGTAAAATATACAAAGGATGCATCTAATTCACAGAATATATACATATATAATAAGGAAGGTGAACTAGGTGGTTATGGTATCAATATAGAATATTCATTTGTAACTACAGATATAAATCTAAGTAATAAACAAGATAAGTTTAGATTAGACCAATCCTGTAGTATGGATGTACCTACTGTTAGAAACAATACTAGATATATCAATAGAGGTACAGACAAGATGCCTGAGATAGTACAACCTACTAAAGAACAGTAGAACAATTCATATATACCTAACTATGCTGATCCTTATATAGCTGCTAATTATAGAGGTTACCAAAGAGATGAGATATATAGATTTGGTATAATATTCTACAATGATAAATCGGTAGCTTCTCCTGTACTCTGGATAGGGGATATTAGAATGCCTCATGCTTCTCAAATGCCTCCGTTTAGATATGAGAACAATACTCTTATAGGTAATGCTTTGGGCGTAGAATTCAAAGTAAAGAAGATGCCTGTAGGTGCAGTGAGTTACGAGATAGTTCGTTGTGATAGAACTGAACGTGATAGGACTGTAGTTATGCAAACAGTAGGTAGTTACGTATATGAGTATAGAATTCAAGAGCAGGATAAATATGTAGGATAGGGATCTGAATTAGATAGTAGTTTGGAGATGAGACCTACTCCTTTCTTCTGTAGTTTGATTGGTGAACAATTAGCAATATCAACAGGTACAGCGGAAGATATTGGTAATTTCTCTCTTACTATGAGAGTAAATGATTATATACGTTTAGTATCTCCAGAAATATGTGTACAGGGTGATGATGCAACTAAACTGTTTGAAGGAAGTGTGTACTTAGATGGTATAGGTTCATACTACTCTCCATTTGTAGGTGGTAAAGTAAACGACAGTAAGTTTGATGATTTTAAAGATAACTATGTAAATGGTAATACTATTGGTAATAGTGTAAGTCGTAGTATATTTGCTGCGGCGGATTACGTTACTCAGATAGATGGTAGAGTATTGCAGCAAGATACTGTGCCATATGTAGGTTATGGTAGTAGATGGGGTCTTAATGTATTAGCTGTAGGATTCCCTTATCAAGATAGTAGAGGTAATAAGGTATACCGTGGAGCATCAATAGCTAAATATTTCGTTCCAACATTTGGGCAATCTCAATCTACATCATATATTGAAGATGCTAAATATCCGCCTAACATAGACTATAACATGTATGGGGCTCCAGATGTAGTGGCTAAAAGAATAAATGTTGGTAATAGAACTTATACTAACTACTCTATGTCTGACTTTATTCACAATGATAATCAATCATTACAAGGTCCAGCTGGTCCGTGTATCATAGCTCATGTACCTGAATTATAGAATGTATTCTCTGGATTTAATAGTGTACCTACTAACAAATACCCAGAGCTCCATCCATTTGATTCTACTAATGCTATTCCTGTATTTAACGTTAAACGTGATGGTAATTCTATATATGGTGGTAATACATTCTCATCTAGACAGAATTCTGTATACATAAGTATAGCAGCACATGATAGTAAATATGTATTTGGAGGAGATACTTATCTAAGCTTATTAGATTATCCTAATACTATGCTATTCCAATTACCTGATGCTAAAGAATGGGATGGAATGAAAAATTACATAGGAGCTTATATACCATTTGAAAGTTCTATTAATATGAATTTATTCCACGGAGATCAGATTCATAGAACGGTAACTAGTTCAAATTTTGCAGACTCTTGGTTGCAGTTAGAGCCTACTTAGATGTAGGATATACACGTACAAGATCTTCCTTACTTTGTATATAATTCTGTTTATTCTGCATAGAATACTGGTAAATTGTATGTACCTAATTCTATGTATGCTGATAAAGACGTAAGGTATACTAATAGAATATTAACTTCATAGGCTAAGACTAATAATGAAGTAATAGATTAGTGGTCTAAATTCAAAGTAGCTGATTACTTAGATGTAGATAATCAGTGGGGAGACATAACCAATCTAAAAGTATTCAAAGATAGACTATTCTATTTCCAAGATACTGGAGTAGGAGTAGCTTCTGTCAATGAAAGATCACTTATTACTGACGATAATGTAAATCAACTAGTATTAGGTACTGGTGGTATATTAAGTAGATTCGACTACGTAACTACTACTAATGGTTCGTCTATTAAGAATGACAAGAGTATAATTAATTCAGATAATGTGCTTTATTGGTACGATTATGATAAGAACGAAATATGTTCTTATACAGGTCAAGTAAGTTAGTTATCTAAAGAAAAGCAGGTACAATCTTACTTTAATAAAAACATTAAAGAAGATAGGGCTAAAGCTATGTCCTTATTTGATAAGAAGTATAATGAGGTATGGTTTAATGTACTAAATAAACCACTAGTATTTAATGAGTAGTTAGGTAGATTTACATCTTTCTATACATTTAATCCTAAATGGTCGTTACCTATTTCTGATAGAGTAGTAGCAATAAAAGACAACGAATTGCATACTATACATGATACTGGAGTAATAGGGTTAACTCCTTTAGATAGAAAAGCTAAATTAGAAATAGTTATTAATAAGAATGCTCCTTATACTAAAGTATTTGATAATGTTAGATTACAAGGAGAGTTTAGAGATAGTAATCAAGAGTCTATTAAGGACGATATCATAGATTATATGAAATTCAGTACCAAACATCAAGAAGCTATTAGAGAGCATACTGAAGAAGAACTTGATGAAGAAGGTAATGTTATTACTCCTGAACAACATATAATAACCGATTATAGAGAAGATACATTTAGATTCCCTATACCTAGAGCAGATAAGAATGAAGATGCGTTATCGTTACCTGCTAGGTTAAGAGGTAAGTATATGATATGCGATTATGAGTTAGATTCTGATATAGATCATACTTTTGAAATACCATAGATTACAACAACATACAGAAATTCATTAATTTGATATGAAAAGTAAAAAGAAAACAAAAGTACCAGCATATGCATTTGGAACTCAATTCAAAGAAATTGGGAATAACATGCTTGAAAGTGCTCCTGATATATTAAATACTTTAACTACTCCTTTTTAGAAATCTAACGCTACTACAGGGGGGCAAGCTGCTGCACAATCTGTAAGTGACATAGCCAGTGGTGCAGCTACTGGTTTCCAAGTTGCTGGTCCAATTGGTGCTGCAGTAGGAGCAGGTATAGGGCTAATAGGTAGATCCGGTGAAGAGGCTAGAATGACTTCTTTTACTGATTATGATGAAGGTAGTCTTGGTAGTGGTCTAATTGGAGCATTTGGTAATAGAAAACTTCGTAGGAAAAGAGCAGCAATTAAGAAGAATGCTTATAGCAATAGAGCTGCTGTGCAAGGTACTAATTACCTGCAAAGTGAAGTGTATGATGATATGATTGGTATGAATACAGATACTATGGCTAATGGAGGTATGTCCTCTTCTCTAGCATATGTAGATGATGGTGAATTGATATAGACTCCAGATGGAAGTATAAGCAAAGTACCAGAGAATAATAAACCTACTGACAGTAATTTAGTTAGTTTACCCTGAAGGTAGTAGAGTATTAAGCGATAAGCTTAAAGTACCTGGTAGAAAAAGAAACATTTGCACAACTTGGTGAGAAAATGATGGCAAAGAAAAAAAGTAAATATAATGACAGATTTGCAGAGAATGCAGCAAAACTAAATGAAATGAATAATAATATGATTCATGATCAGTTGTTTGCTATGTAGGAATCTGTTAAACAAAGTAAAGGTATTAAACCTAAGACTAAGTAGATACAAGCAGCTGCTTTAGGTGATGAGATTAAACCTGGTTTAGGAGATAGAATAGTAGATGCTATCTATAACCCTAATCGTAAATGGGGGGCTGGAGTACAGTGGGGAACTGGTAATAATCAATGGTATCATGTACCTGTTAATCCTAGTAATACTCAAACTGCATCAACTACAACTCCTACAAGTGTTAGTAGTACTTCAGTTAAAAGACATAGAACCACTCCTTCTACAAGTACAGGATTAATTGATGAAGGCAAACCAGAATTACCGTTTACTTGGTATGACGCTCCAACAGTAGAATCTGTGTATGATACAGACTATGATACTGTAGAGTCTCCTAGTGCTACACCTAATGATATTAGTTATAGAGAAACTAGAGCAGATAGACGTAATAAATTATTTGATAAAGTGGGAAGCGCATTGTCAGGTATAGCTTCTTTAACTCCTATTATGTCTAATTTATTTACTGGTAGACCTGAAACAGTTGATGCAGTATATAATCCTTATGCTACTAGTATTAGTAATACGATGCGTAGACGTAGGTATGATATTAGTCCTGCTATTGAAGATTTAAACCGTAATAGAGCTACTAGTAATTATAATGCTGGTCAGATTAATACTAGTACTGGAGCTAATTTAGCTTATAGATTACAGTCAGCTGTTAATACTGACAGAGCTATAGCTAGTTTAAGATCTCAAGAAAGTAATGTTAACAATCAGTACTTAGGTGATTATGCTAATACTATGAATAGTTTAGGACAGCAATGGGTTAATGCTACGAATATGGCTAATGAAGCTAATGCTCAGAATAGAGCTACTGCTAGAAATATACGTAGAGCTGGTTTAAGTCAGTTAAGTCAATGGGCTCAGAATAGAGAGTTAATGCGTAATCAGGAAGCTAGAGATAATGCAATGTTAGCTATGTATGCTCCATTTTTGCAATCTGGTTATACAGCAGATACTATTAGACAGTTTAATAAATGGTTAAGAAAAGGAGGTAACAATGTAGGCTAATAGATATGATAGAGCAGCGGAAGCTCCTATATTAAATACATATGTACCTATTAACTTTGGTGAATTATATAGAATAGGAGCAGCGTAGAAGCAAGCTGTAGATGAGGCTGCACAATAGTTTAATACTTAGTTACAAAAGTTTGGAGAATTTAGATCACCATCTGCAATAGACACATAGAATTACTACAATTTAACTATTAATCGTCAAGATGTACAAGATGCTATTAATCAAATAGTTTCTAATCCAGATGCCTTAAAAGATGCAGGTTTTCGTGCCAATTTACAGTCGATTATTAGTAATACAGATTATGGATCATTGAGTTTGCTTAAAGAAAGTGCTGATAATCTTAGAGCTGGACTTGAAATGAGAGCTAAAATGGAAGCAGAGGGTAGATATAAACGAAGCTGGGATTCTGCAAATATACCTAATTATGATACTTTAGGTAGTAAAAGAGTATTTGATCAAATTACTCCATTACGTTATATGACTGCCGATGAACTAGCTAATCCTTACTTTAGTAATCTTAAACCTAGTTCAATAGGGTCTGTATGGAAAGATGGAGTCAAATACAATAGAGTAGGCATTACTTATGATACATTGTACGATATTGCAGATGCTAAGTTTAATGATTTAATTAGTACGCCTTAGGGTCAACAGTATTATAGAGAAGCATTAGACGCTTCTGGAGGTAATACTGAATTAGCTAGATAGAGATTCGTAGGAATGATAGCTGACTCACAGAGAGATAGAATTGTGAATCAAGATACTGTAGATCCATATTGGTTAGCTATGGCTAAACAAAGTAACAGGGGCAGTAATGAAGAAGTAATAAGACCTAATCCTACTAGATTAGATTTCTTAAACGATAGCATTACTAGAAATACTATGTCTGGTATAGGTAATAAATTTAATAGTTATAGAGATTATATATCTAGTTTGATCACTAAATATCCAAATAGTAAAATTGCAGATGATGCGCGTAAAGGTCTGCGTAATATAGATAGAATGCAGAACGAATATGGATCCATGGTGTAGGCAGCTAACGAGTACAGTGCTAGATATAGACAAACAGGTAATGATGAAGATTATGTAACAGCAGTAGCTGCTAGCAACAGAGCTCAGCAGCTATAGAGTTAGATGGTTGGTTTAGCTAGTAAACATGTAGTAAGGGATGAATTTTAGAGGGTAGCTGGTTTCTCTCCATTGACCAGTCAAGATAGTAATGAGTTTAATACTAAATCTTATTTAAAAGGAGTAAATTCTGCACTTAACAAAGTAAGCGCTCCTGTTGGTCTACTCGATAAAGACGACTTGTTAACAGGTGTTGGAGCATTGTCTACAGAAATACAAGATAGTGATGGGATTAAGCATTAGGGTTATCAATTTAATACTACAGAAGGATTCTTATTACCAGAAACAGTATTTAGTATGATTGCTGGTAATGAAGGACCTGGTAGAAAAGCTCGTAGAGATGCCGGTATAGGAAGAGACACTAGTTTTCCATTTAGAGAATTAGTAGAAAGTGGTCAATTAAGTGGAGTTCAATTTATACCAAATAATAAAGTAGTAAAGACTGGACCTGGAAGTATGGCTTTATCTGGCAAACTTAGAATACCTAAGGAAAGAATTGAAGAATCATTAGGAACAGGTATGTGGGTAAATCATCCTGTGTGGTTTAATGAAATGGCTTCTAGTTACTCTATGCCATTTGGTAGATAGACTACTAGCGGAGCTCTCAAACAACAATTTGGCGCTTCTAAAGTAACTGAAGTAGTAGGCAAAGATGGAGTTGAATACTATGAAGTAGATGCTTATAGAACATTACCAAATTCATATACATCCTCAGAATATTGGCAAAGAGTAAATCAAAGATGGCAAGGCGGATCTTCTAGCGGTATTGGAGGATCTTCTCAAGCTAAAGATGAATACCAGACATCAGCACAACAATTATTAGGTAGATAAATATGGCAAAGAAAAAGAAAGTATACGATACATCGTTAATAGACAGTATTAGACAAAGAACGGCAATGTATGATGCTATGATAGCTCCTCAAATTAATACTGAAGAGTATATGCATCGTATGGCTAATCCAGATGCTAATTATGAAGAAGCACCTGACAATTATGGTTTTACAGATTGGGCTTCTAATGCATTCTATGATTGGAATTTAACAAAAGCACAAACTGAAAGAGACGCTAAGTTAGGAGAGTATATAATGGCTGATTAGGATTATAATACCTTAATCAGCCTAAAAGATTATATAAACTCTAGTAAAGCAGTAATAGAATTATCTAGACAGTTAAGCCAAGATCCTACGAATGAACAGTTAAAATAGCAGTTATAGGTAGCATCTTTAATGCAAGTTAATAATAAATCTGCATATGATACTGCTATATCTGGTAAATTCAATAACAATTATCTTAATAGTTATATTACAGGTAGTCTTAAACAAGGCAATCTAGATAACACATTAATAGAAATAGACAAAGAAATCAATCCTATTACTAGACCTGACGGTAGTATGTAGGATGATAATATCTACAATAAGAGAATAGTCTCTCTCAGAGATGCTGAAATACAATCCGATAAGGCTAAACGTTTCGATGAAAAATTAACTTCACAGTACTATAGAAAAAATAAAGAGAAGTCTGGTATGGATTTTTCCGATATAGATACATGGTTATTTAAATTACCTGGTCTATTAGGTTCTAGTGCCGCCTCTGTAGGGTCTTCTATATTA
>VOFJ01000081.1_pt1 | contig 100000 bp, 80 predicted proteins | sample 5384081 | NCBI WGS metagenome assembly VOFJ01 (sample SAMN12384729, study PRJNA508395) | human gut metagenome | isolation source: healthy gut I | host: Homo sapiens | reverse complement strand
GTTTACGGCGGCGAAATCCGTGATAGAACTCACTCCGGACAAACTGGACCTTATGATCAAATATTTCGGGTTGCTGCATAAGAACGCCATGGATCTCAATCCGTATAACCGCTATATAGCGCGGGCGCTGATGAGTGCGGCGGCCTATCAGCTCATGGCCTACGGCGAAGAGGCGGATAGGATTCCAAATATGGCCCGTTCGCATTCGCGCAAACTGTCGTATGTGCAGACGTTTCTGCGTCTGGTGAAGACGCATCACCGCAGTGAGCGTTCCATCTCGTTCTATGCCGACAAGATGTTCATTTCGCCGAAATATCTGTCGCGGGTCATAAAGGAGGCCACAGGCCGTTCGGCAGCCGAGTGGATAGACCAGTATGTGCTTCAGGAGGCGAAGAATCTGCTGCGATACTCAGGCAAGAATGTGCAGCAGGTGGCTTATGAGCTGAATTTCACCAACCAGTCGTCGTTCGGCAAATATTTCAAACATCTTACGGGCATGTCGCCCACACAGTTCCAGAACAGATGACCGGAAAGGTGAAGGGTTATGTGCTTGGGATGGTGGCTGCGGCCACCTACGGCATGAATCCGCTGTTTGCATTGCCGCTTTATGCCGACGGCATGAATGCGGAAGGGATATTGTTTTTCCGCTATCTGTTCGCACTGCCTATGATGTGGCTGATAGCCCGGGGACGTGGCGGACAGTTGTGGGTGGGGCGCAGGGCGATGGTGTCGCTCGGCGCCCTGGGGCTGGTGTTCGCCCTGTCGTCGCTGACGCTGTTCCTGAGCTACAACTATATGGATGCGGGGATAGCGTCGAGCCTGCTGTTTGTGTACCCCATCATGGTGGCCGTGATCATGACGTGTGTGTTCGGCGAACGGTTGCGTTTGAGCACGGTGGGATGCATCCTCATGGCGCTGGGCGGGATATGGATGCTGTATAACGGCGAGGAGGGAGCCACGCTGAGTGTGGCCGGCACGGCGCTGGTGTTCCTGTCGTCGCTGAGCTATGCCGTCTATCTGGTGTATATCAACCGTTCGGGACTGGGAAAGGTGCCTACGTCGGTGGTGACGTTCTATGTTCTGCTGTTCGGATGGGGGCTTTTCGTGGCGATGGCTGTCTGCGACGGTGGAATAACGGTGCCTGCTACCCCGTGGCTGTGGGGAAATCTGCTGGGACTGGCTCTGTTTCCTACGGCAATCTCATTGTTGTGCACCACGCGTGCCATCCATTACATAGGTTCGACCCCCACGGCCATCTTAGGTGCGCTGGAACCTGTAACGGCGGTGATTATCGGCGTGACGGTGTTCGGCGAGCAGCTCACACTGCGCGAGATCGGGGGGATTGTGCTGATATTGGTGGCTGTGAGTTTCGTGGTAGCCCGAAAAACATAGGGACGCTCGACTCGAGCGTCCCTATGTTTGGGTGAGGGCAATACGTCATGATACGGTCCAGGTGTCGCCGGCCAGAATCATGTCGCGCAGACATGTGAAGCTCTTGCGGGCGCGGACTTCCTCAACCTGACGGGAAACTTCCTCATCGTAGGCCGGAGCCTCTACGTCGCGGATCACGCCGATGGCCAGCGGGAGGTCGTGTCCGTCCATCATGGCCAGCTGCTGATGCAGGAAGTTCGACTGTGTGTGAGCGTCGTGAACAAGGACGTCGTCAAGGGTGTAGCCGTCCTGTCCGATTGTCACGGCCTTCACCAGGAAGCCGTCGCGTACCAGACCTTTGTCGTTGTCCTTGCCGAAAATCATCTTCTCGCCGTGGCGCAGGTGTATGGTGCGCTCGGCGCGGAATTCCTTGTCGGCCACAAACGCGTGGATACCGTTGTTGAAAATCATGCAGTTCTGGAGGATTTCAACCACTGATGTGCCTTTGTGGCGTGCAGCAGCAACCATCACTTCCTGCGAGGTCTGCAGTTCCACATCGATGGTGCGTGCAAAGAAGTTGCCGCGTGCGCCAAACACGAGTTCGGCCGGGATGAAGGGGTCCTCGGTGGTGCCGTAGGGTGATGATTTCGACACGAACCCGCGGTCGGAGGTGGGGCTGTACTGACCCTTGGTCAGACCGTAGATTTTGTTGTTGAGCAGCAGCATGTTGATGTCGACGTTGCGGCGTACGGCATGTATGAAGTGATTGCCGCCGATGGCCAGGCCGTCGCCGTCGCCCGAAATCTGCCATACCGTCATCTGCGGGTTGGCCACCTTGAAGCCGGTGGCAACAGCTGCCGCGCGGCCGTGGATGGTGTGGAACCCGAAGGTGTTCATGTAGTAGGGGAGGCGTGATGAGCATCCGATGCCTGAAATGACGGCAGTCTTTTCAGGGGGCACGCCGATGGTGGCCATTGCCTGTGGAGGGAGTTGAGCACAGCATGGTCGCCGCATCCTGCACACCAGCGCACCGGCTGGTCGCTTTTATAATCTTTTGGAGTGAATTCCATTGTTGTTGATCAGGTTGGTGGTTTATTTTGATTGGGTTGGGGGCAATTATAGCTATTGTAGCTAAGATAGCTGAGATAGCTAAGATAGCTGATTTAGCTGAGGTGGTGCTTTACGCCGTCCACGATTTCCTTGACGAGGAACGGCTGGCCTTCCACCTTGTTGATGCGGCGGATTTCCACATCGGGGAAGCGTGCCTGCAGGTAGTCGGCAAACTGGCCGGAGTTCAGCTCTGCCACAATGACGCGTTTGAAGCGCGAGAGGATTTCGCCCGTATTTGCGGGCAGCGGATTGATGTAGCGGAACTGTGCGAGCGCCACGGGGATGCCTTCGCGGTTAAGCTCCTCGGCGGCTGTGTAGAGATGGCCGTAGGTGCCACCCCATCCGATCAGAAGGGTTTCGGCTTGCGGGGAGTCGCATACGAGCTCCTGAAGAGGGATGTCGTTGGCAATGCGTTCCACCTTTTCACGGCGCAGCTGCACCATTTTGGCGTGGTTGGCCGGATCGGTGGTTATGGCGCCTGTGGCGGGGTTCTTTTCGAGGCCTCCCAGACGGTGGGTGAGATTGTCCTCGCCGGGAATGGCCCAATAGCGTGCGAGGGTTTCCTCGTTGCGCAGGTAGGGTTTCCAGCTCCCGCGCAGCTCTTCGGGCACGCGGGGCACTTTGATTTCAGGATATTCGCCGGCCTCGGGGATGCGCCATGCCGACGAGCCGTTGCCGATGAAGGCGTCGGAGAGAAGAATGACCGGAGTCATATGCTCGATGGCGATGCGGGATGCCTCGAAAGCCATTTCGAAGCAGTTGGTGGGCGATGTAGGTGCCACCACGGCCAGAGGCGATTCGCCGTTACGTCCGTAGAGGGCCTGGTTGAGGTCGGTCTGCTCGGTCTTGGTGGGGAGTCCGGTGGATGGGCCTCCGCGCTGCACGTCGATAACCACCAGCGGGAGTTCGGCCATTACGGCCAGGCCGATGGCTTCGCTCTTGAGGGCCAGACCGGGACCGGATGTTGATGTTACACCCAGTGAACCGGCGAACGATGCGCCGATGGCCGAGCATACGCCGGCGATCTCGTCCTCCATCTGGCATGCCTTTACGCCGAGGTCCTTGCGTTTGGCAAGTTCGTGCAGGATGTCGGTGGCGGGAGTGATGGGGTAGCTGCCCAGGAAGAGGGGGCGTCCGGATTTTTCAGACGCCATGATAAGTCCCCATGCGGTGGCTTCGTTACCCTTGATGTCGGTGTAGACGCCCGGGCGGATGTGGTCGGTATCTATTTTATATGTGGATACAGATGCGTGCACATTGTGGCCGAAATCGTAGCCTGCGCGGAGCACTTTGGCATTAGCCTCGTAGACGGCGGGTTTCTTGGCGAACTTTTCGTGCAGCATTTTCAGGGCGTTCTCTTCCGGACGGTCGAAAAGCCAGCAGAGAAGTCCGAGCGTGAAGATGTTGCGGCATTTCAGCACGGCCTTGATGTCCATGTCAGAGTCGGCCAGGGCAGCCTTTGTCATGGCTGTGACAGGCACTTCAACCACCTGTGCCGTGATGTCGAGTTCCTTGATGGGGTCGTCGGTCTCGAACAGGGCTTTTTTCAGGCCATCGGGCTTGAAGGCGTCGATGTCGATGATGATCACACCGCCGGGCTTGAGGAATTTGTAGCTCTGCTTGAGTGCGGCCGGATTCATGGCTACCAGCACATCGCATTCATCGCCCGGAGTGTGTACGCCGGAGCCTACGCTGACCTGGAAACCGCTCACGCCGCCCAGCGAACCTTGCGGGGCGCGGATTTCCGCGGGATAATCGGGGAATGTGGAAACGGAGTTGCCCATACCGGCCGATACATTTGTGAAGATGTTGCCGGCAAGCTGCATGCCGTCGCCGGAGTCGCCAGAGAAGCGGACTGCCACTTTCTCGAGGGCACGGACCCGGCGTTCGGGATGTGTTGTGTTGTCCATGATAACAATTGGCTTGTTAAAATTATAAGTTAAGGTTGCAATTGCGAGCAAAGATAGTAGTTTTCCAATGAATAAACAATAGGATGTGGCGAGGGCGTGGGAAAATGAGTGCAAATTGTTGAAAAAGCGATTTTTAGGGCAGCCTGCAGATTGCGGATTGCATTAAATTTGCATATTCCGGCGAGCTTACGATCTGTAAGCAGATTGGTGTTGAGAATGCAACTACAATGCATTAAAGGCCATAGGATGAAACAATATAAACCACTTTGTCAACATATGAGAAAAATGAGAACGGAAAAGAAGATTGGCGGCACTCGAGGAATGTGGAGTGAACTCCGCAGTGGAGAGCTTGTGAAAGGTGTGAATGTCAGGCGCAGTGAAGGCGAGGACGGGGTGTGGAATGCCGTGGGGCGCCCGGTGAGACTGCGTGAGGACAGCATGGTGCCGGTGGCGGAGTTCGATATGTCTGGCACAGGGCTGCGCGGAGTGCTGATGCAGGCCGGGCGCCGACTGGGTGTGATTGTCACGAACGTGAACGGCGATGTGGCGGAGCTTACGGGGAATGTCGTTGAACTGGGCAACGTGGATGGTGAGGTTCTGGCTGCGTATGTTGTGGAGCCCGGTATGGTACGGGTGCTCCTGCGCCACAGCCCTGCAATATATATTACCTACACATCCACCGGGACGGTGACCATGCACGGCGTCATGCCGTCGTTGCCGCCGTTACGTTTCGAGGCATCGTCGGAAGTGAGATTGTCAGAAACGGTGACGGGGTGTGCGCTGAAGGGTGCGACGTCTTCCACTGCCAGCAGGCTGAATCCAGTGGATGCCGATGCCGTGGGTGCGCAGCTGCTGCGGGCCTACGACGGGTTGTGGGAGCAGGCCACCGGGCTTAACATGCTGTTACAGCCCGTGTTGTTGCGGTATCGGCTTGAGGATGCCGCCGGCGATACTGTGGCAAGCGGTCCTGCGGTGATGGCGTGTGCCGCCGGCGGATTCCAATGCATCGGCGAGCATGAGCTGACGGCAGACGGAGCGCTGACGGTGATGTCGGGTGGCGTTATGACCGGCACGGCCTACAATGTGGCGCTGAAGGGTTTCTGTCCGTTGCCATGGCCGTGGTGCCGGATTGTGCGCCGCGTGGTGGTGGAAAGCACCCTGCCGATTGAGCCTGTGAGGCGGGAAACACGCTGCACAACCACAATGTCGCGTCGACAGGACGGGACGGTGCTCGTGAAGGCGCGTCTGGGCGGCGTGATGGCTTCGTCGGTGGGAATGTCGACGCGGCTGCGCAGTTTGTGCGCCGACACGCTTGCAGATGGCTTGTGGCTTGAACAGGGAAGTTACGAATATCCGTTTTCACCCGACACAGCTGCCGAACGTGTGCTCGCGCTCCGTAGGGATGGCGTGCGGCAAGCGCAGGGAACAGGGGCGCCCACATGGCGCGACGCGGAGAGCTATGGCGCATGTTGCGTGGCGGGAGATCTGATTGTGGCGGCCGACCCATTGCGCGATGCCGAAAACGGCTTTTCACCAGCAAGCATGATAGCGACTTCGACCGCCAGTGCCGGTGAGGAATGGCGCATTGTAGTGGAAACAAAAGTGGCGTCTGTGGGCAGTGCGGAAGAGGTGGCGGTGGCTGTAGCGTCGGGAACGGGACTGCATGTGGAGGGGTTGTCGCCAATGCTGATGTTCCCTGATGAACGTGCAACGTCAATGACTGTGACCCTCGAACTCGGAACGGGCACCGGCAGAAGGGTTCTTTCGGGAACGTATGGGTTATGGCCGCTGAAAGGTGCGGGGTGTGCGTGCTATGTGGATGGAGCGCTGCGCGCATTCCTTCCGCCTGAGGGTGGCGAGGCAGGGAGGAGCCCGTTGTCGACGCGGAGCCGGATGGTTCAGCACGGGGTGTTGCTGACCGGACGGATGCTCACATTCGCTAATTCACGCTGTAGCGCCCGCATCACCGACGGGTCGATACGTGCCGTAGTTGAGATGCCCGGAGGAAATACGAGCTGGGACTTTTCGCGGCGTCGAGTGCTTGCCGGAGGAGCGGGCGGTGTGCATCTGGTGACACTCGATGCCACCGACAGTGTGCATGCCGTGTGTCTTCTGACCGAGCGCCAGGTCGGCAATGACGGTGCTATCTGCAGGGCGTCGATGCCGGGAGGGGAGTGCGTGCTGACAGTTGCAGGTGGTGAACTGGTGAAGGTGTCGGGTTCGAGAGTGGAGACGCTGGCATCGGTAGGCGATGCGGTATGTGTGGGTTATGACAGTAGGGAAAACGAAATCTGGCTGGGACGTGCCGACGGCAGCATGGTCCGCGTGTGGCGTCACAAAGGGGAAGTGGAGATGTCGGCGGTTGACTACGGGACAGGTGCCTGCAACAGGTTGCTGATGTGGAGGGGCGGCCTGTTGTTGAGCTGCGACAACGGTCTGTATGACGTGCTGAAAGCCGATTCCGGAGAGTATGTGCGTTTTGAGCTCCGGCTGCGCTATGACACGGGTAGCGTTTCCGAAAAAATCATGGGAGTGGCGTTCAATATGTTCGCATCTCGTTTCAAGGGGTGCCTGTCCCTGTCTGGCGACAGGGGAAGCCGTGTGGCTGAGGAATTTGTAGGCCTGGAGGCAGAGGGTGCGCTCGACGCTCCGGTTGCGGTGGCCGTCGGCGGGATGCGCCGCAGATATGTCGAATTGTCGGCGGTTGGCGAAGAGGTATCGGCCGATGCAGAGTGGCGCGTCCCTTCGTTCTGGCACAGTACACAAAGAAAGTAAGGAAAATCTCACGACTTCCCTTACACAGATACATAGTAATATTACCAGTCAATCAATACGTTATGATAGTTTTTCTAACTATGAGATTAATGTATAATATGGTTTAAGCAATGAAATCATGCCAGACCTCAATATCCGCCGAACCCACGTGCCTTAGGGCTGTAGGCCGGATGCACGTTGGGTTGACGGGACAAGTCAAGGGGTTTAAGAGGTGTTTTCTGTTATAAAAAGGTATTTTGAAAAAGATTACGATAAGATTGGTAAATGCTCAAAAGAAAGAATCGGTAGAGGAAGGACTGCATGAGTATTCCGCGGAAGGGATATTCAAGAATCCCGGATTTTTAGGGTCGTAACAGGAATGATGCAGAACGTAAATTTGTAAACACAAATTCAAGAAGACATCGCATGGGGCGATTCAAGTTCTACAATCAAAACTTTACAAAAATAAACAATAATAACGAGAGCACAATGGAAATGTCAGCACAAAAAAAGTTAAAAGTTGCCAAAATGGCCACACAGCCTATTGTGGGCGCGATTGCATCTGAAAATAATGCGGACAAAGAGAATGGCGAGGAGGTAAAAACCGCGGAGAGGAAGCCGGAAAACACCGGTATGGAGCAGCCGGCACCCGGCGGGGGAACAGTCGGGACGGCTGCGGTTGAGGCCTCCCCGGTGCAGCCGGACCCGGCTGCACCCGGCGCGAGAGAAGCGCCGGCATACGATGGCTCCGGGATGGTGAAGCTTTCGGAAATTGAGGCACTTGTGGCGGAGGCCGAAGAACGCGGATACCTGCGCGGCCGAAATGAAAGTATAGAGCGGCTCATGCGTCGGCCGGGTATTCTTGAACAGGAGCCGTGGCAACGCGAAGCGTACATACAACCTGAAACCGAGCCTATGATCCTCAACAATCCGCGGGTGTCCATATGGGACAGATAAACATGCGCGCAAAAGGCTTGCGCACCCCGGTGACATGCCGTGGTGACCCTGTGTGACGACTGCGGCTGCAGGAATGCACACATTATATAATATATATTGTATATATCAACGCAACATGGATACAACCCTTTTAAGTTATGAAAAAAGCATTGAAACTGTTGAAAACCCTGATTGAGCTACTCGGACGTCTGACCGGCATCCTTGGACTGCTGGAGCATCTGCGCCGCCGGCCTGAGAGCACGGATGGTCAAAAGGATGAGCCCGACAGCGACGAGCCGGCAAATGGCATCGGATAGCACATACGTCCAATTCAGGATGGACCGATTAATTATATTCAAACAAAACCAAAAAAATTACGGGAATGAAAAAGATTTTCAATTCAATGAGTGAAGGACTCAGCCGCTGGCTGAAAAACGAGGGTGGAGCAAGCGTGCTTGCATTCGGATTGCTCCTTATCGCCGTATGGCTGCTCGGGTGGGCTGTCGGGCACGCCACGGGGGGTGTGATACAGGTGTTCGAGCAGGCTGCCTTCGGCATGCATGGTGTGGCTGCCGCCGCAGTGGTTGGTGTGGCAGGTACCGGGCGCCATATAGTGGGTGAGCCCGTCAGCACGAAGGTGGCCGACAGCGTGTCGCCCGGACTGCTGCGTAACGAGATTGACGAACGGATTGTGAAGATCCGCCCCATGTCGACGCCGCTCGACCAGATTTCGCGCTACGGAGGTTCGCGCCACTGCGGCTCGATGAAAGTGGAATACTACTCAGTCGACACCAAACCATCGTCGGCCAAAGTGAAGACCGCCGTGGCGGCATGCACCGAGCGAACTCCGGGCGAATACACCGCTACCGTCAACACGGACAACAACGATATCTTCCAGCCTTCGACCACAATCATAGTGCCGACAGTAAAAGCTACCAAGGGGGATGCGCTCGTGCTTTACGTGGTTGGAATCACCGACGGCGGCGTGAAGGTACTCCCGGTGAACAACACCATCTCGGCCGGTGTGACCGGCGTGCCGGCCATCCCTGCAGGCACGGAGTTTGTGCGCATGGGCCGTGCGGCCACCGAAATGGATGTGTGCACCCCGCAGTTCGGGTCGCTTCCCACCAAAAGCGATAACCTTTGCCAGATCTTCAAGGCTCAGGTTGAGCAAAGTACGTTCATGAAGATTGCCAACAAGGAGGTGGGCTGGACATTCTCGGACCAGGAGGAGGCAGCCATCATCGACATGCGCATGGGGATGGAGAAAAACTTCCTGTTCGGCTGCAAGGCCCGAATCACCGACCCTGAAAAGGGGGAAGAGGTGCTGCTCACCGGCGGTGTGTGGAACCAGACCGACAACGAGTTTGCTTACGACGCCTCGGCCGCTCTGACCGACGAGACTCTGGTGAAGCTCTGCCGCCAGGCTTTCAGCCACAATGCCGGCTCGTCGAAAAAGGTGCTTCTGGCAGGTTCGGAGCTTATCGAGAAACTGCACTTGCTCGGGTCGCAGCGTGTGCTGGTGAACGAGGCCACGGTGACCAAGTGGGGACTCGACTTCACCGAGATACATTCGAAATTCGGCACCCTCTATGTGATGCTTGCCGAGGTGTTCGACCATTGCGGCCGCAGCGACTGCGGCATGGTTATCGATCCGGAATACATCACCAAATACTGCCATGTGCCGTTCCGTACCGAGCGCCTAAACCTGCGCACCAGCGGCGTGCGCAACACCGAGGCCGTGATCATAACCGAATGTTCCTGCGTGATTCTGCGTTATCCGCAGAGCCACATGCGAATCGTGGCAGAGTGACCTTATGAGGAAGGAATATACGAAAGAGGAGATGATGGCGCTGTGGAAACGGCGCCATTTCATTGAACCACTGAGGGCCGACTGCGTGATATCGCGTAGCGACGGAGTGGACATGGATGCCCGAGTGGCCGAGGATATGCGTGCGTGGTATCTCCACCTGCTGCGCAACGGCCCGGTGGAGCATCTTGCCCCCGCCGATATGAGCCTGACATGCAGCGTGAGCCGCGACAGCGCCGGAGCGTTACAGATCCGTCTGCCGGCGTCGGCTGTGCGGGTGACCGCGGTGAAGCTGAGCGGCTGGGAGCGGGCAGTTGTGCCCATGATCAATGTGGAACCGGCTTACAGGCAGGGGAATAAATATGCTTGCGGAGGGGTGGCGAATCCACAGGCGGTGCTGGAGCGCGGTGGTATCCTCCGGTTGAGCGCCGCTCCGGGGCGTCTGACGCTTCCCGCCATCGAGGTGCTGGATGTGATAACCGACCCGGGCCCCGAACTGTATGTGATGGACGAGAGTGCAGTGGCGCTGATAGGAACCGACTTAATCTGTGACAACAATGGACAAACATAAGAAAGATCTGAAAGTGCTTGAGGCGGCTCACCATGCGTGGGTGGCCCTTGCTTCGGCCAGAGAGCGGCGCCGACGTTATCTGCGCTACACTTATGGCGACCAGTGGAGTGACGTGACGCGCGACCGTTTCGGCAATCTCACCACCGAAGGGGAGCTGTTTGCCGACGGCGGACGTGCGCCGGTGACAAACAATCTGATCAGGCGGATGGTGAAGGCAGTGGTGGGGCGTTACCGTATGGACAGCAGTGCGGCGCGTGCCGCTGAGGATGACGGCCTCGGCCAATGGCGGCGTTTCAACGCACTCGATGAGCTTGACGCCCGCAGTTTCGAGGAGTTCCTGATTTCGGGCATGGCCATTCACCATGTGTGGGCCGCACGCCGGCCGGCAGGGGCAGGCATATGGGTGGATGCCGTCAGTCCCGACCGCTTCTTCATAAGCGGGACAGGCGACTTCCGCGGGACGGATACGGAGATGGTGGGCCGGTTGCTTGACATGAGTTTCAGCGAACTGGTGATGCGTTTCGGCCGATGCGACAGACGCCGTACGGCATGGCTGCGCGAGCTTTACGGCTCGCTTCCCGCGGCACCTGACGGGATAATTGTAGCACCGTCGGCCTCCGGGGCAGTGACTGATTTCTTTCATGCTCCCGACGGCCGCTGCCGCGTGGTTGAGGTGTGGACCCTGGAGTGCCGGGCGCGGTTGAAATGTCATGACGTGCAGACAGCCACGCTGTGGGTGGGACCAGCCGAGAAGGAGGCCGATGTGTTGCGCGAAAACCGTCGCCGCCGGCGTGAAGGGCGTCCACAGATTGCCATGAAACGCTCCATCGATGTGGTGTGGCACTGCAGGATGTTCGCTCCCGACGGCACGGTGCTCGATGAGTATGATTCTCCCCTCCCAACAGGGTGCCATCCGTTTGCGGTGAAGCTTTATCCGCTTGTCGACGGCGATGTGCATTCGCTTGTGGAGGATGTGATTGACCAGCAGCGCCACGTGAACCGGTTGCTGAGCGTAATGGACCGCATGCTCAGTTCAGCCGCCAAAGGGGTTCTGCTCTTTCCGGAAGGGTGCAAGTTTCCGGACTACACGTGGGAGGAGGTGGCGCGCCGTTGGGCCGACCCCGGTGGCGTCATCCCCTACCGTGCGCCTCGGGCAGGCGAGGCGGAGCCGCATCAGGTGGTTACGCCGATGGCCGACCTGGGTGTGCATCAGCTGCTGCAGACACAGATTGCTATGTTCGAGGATGTGTCGGGCGTGAGCCGTACGTTTATGGGGAAAGCCGGGAGCGGCAATGTGGGCGCTGAGCGTTACAGCATGGAGGTGGAGAACGCCTCGGTGGCCGTGGGCGACCTGTTGAAAACTTTTTCACACTTTACCGGCGTGCGCGATGCCCTGATGCTCCGATGGTTGCAGGCCTGTCCTGAATTCGGACAGGATTTGTTAAATTCAAATTAACACATGTGGGAATAAAAACTGCCCATGCATGGGCTTATCTTTGCAAACGCGGCCGGGAAAAAACACCGGCCGCGTAATCACAAACGGGAAAGGAGCTGTTGCAATCAGCGGTGAAAGCCCTGAGGCTCCAATGAAAAAATTACGGGAACTATGGAAAATTTTGAGAAAAGGAACAGAGATTTCTTTGCGGCAGTGTGTCGCATGCAGCGTGAGGGATGTGCCGGCCGAAGCCGTCTGAGCATGGACGCGGCCATAAGGAAAGCGCTCGACGGCGGTGCGCCATGTTTTTACATCACCCGCGACCATGCTTTCAAGCGTTTGCGCGAACGGCGCCACAACCGCATCCCGCCACGCGAAAAGCCGCACCGTCGGCGCATGTGGCAGGAGCTTGAAAAAGTGCTGACCGAACGGATGGGCAACCGTCCTCTGGCCGATGAATGGGTGGTGCTTGACGAAGTGCTCGCCACACATCGCCCCTCGGGCTTCTTCATGTCGGAGGCCTATGCAAGGAAACTCGTTTACAAAATGCTGAAACAACCGATAAAAACCGATCTATGAGCCTTCACATACAACTCAACATCCAGACCATCACCGACGAGATGATGGCATTAACGGCCTTGCGGAGCGTCACGGCTCCCGGAGGGGCGGCCTCGTCGCCGCTGCTCACCCGCGACCAGCTGCCTGCGCTGCGGGTGGTGGCGCGGATGGTGTTCGCCGACATTCTGCTCACCCTCGGCGGAGCGGTGGAGAAGAGCAGCATCGACGGGGAGGATGGTGGCGAAGCGCTTCCTTACGACGAATCGCAGCCGATGGCCCTTGAGGTGACTTTCAGGACGGCGGCCGAACCGGCAGCCGGGATGCCGTTGCTTGTGAAGCGGCAACTGGAGCATGCCGTTGCCACCGGGGTGCTCGGATGGGTGGCGTCGCCGACCGATGCCTCGTTTGCCGTGCATCTGGCGGCTCAGCGCGATGCGGCCGCAGCGGCAGTGTCGGCCGTCGTGAACGGTGCAGGCGGCGGTGGCTGCGCGCCTTTCTCCGTGCCCGGGTGGCCGTGATCTTTCCTCCGTATAAAATTGATTTCTCCGCGTAAGTCCGGATGCGAAACGATGCCGTTACGGCATATTTCCGGGTCTGCGCGGGGATTTTTTTGCGGAAATGGCGGAATTGTTGTATTTTTGGATTTTAATGCAAAAAAATCTATCCACCTCCGCCCATGAGCAACAACGCCAGTTTCACCACCGAGGCCGAGGACCGCATGATTGAAGAAGCCTTTCGTGAGGTGCTCGACGGATATCTGAAAAGCAACCACCGCAAAAAGGTGGAAATAATAGAACGGGCCTTCGCCTTCGCCAAGGAGGCACACAAAGGTGTGCGCCGCCGTTCGGGCGAGCCTACATCCTGCATCCAATAGCCGTGGCCAAGATTGCCAGTCAGGAGATCGGCCTCGGCTCCACCTCCATCTGTGCCGCTCTGCTGCACGACGTGGTGGAGGACACCGACTATACGGTGGAGGACATTGAGCAGAACTTCGGCAAGAAGATAGCCCAGCTGGTGGAAGGGCTTACTAAGATTTCGGGCGGAATCTTCGGCGACAAGGCTTCGGCACAGGCAGAGAATTTCCGCAAACTGCTGCTGACCATGTCGGAGGATATCCGCGTGGTGCTCATAAAGATGGCCGACCGCCTGCACAACATGCGCACTCTGGGGTCGATGGCGCCCAACAAGCAGTACAAGATTGCCGGCGAGACGCTCTACATCTACGCACCGCTGGCCCACCGTCTGGGGCTGTTCGAGATAAAGACCGAACTGGAGAACCTGAGTTTCAAGTACGAGCATCCGGAGGCATTCAGGAGCATAAGCGAAAAGATCGCGGCCACCGAGGCATCGCGTAACAGCATATACGAGAATTTCGCCGCGCCGGTGCTTGAGCGTCTGGACCAGATGGGGCTGAAATACACGGCCAAGGCGAGGGTGAAATCGGCCTATTCCATCTGGAACAAGATGGAGACCAAGCATATACCTTTCGATGAGGTGTACGACCTCTATGCTGCGCGCATCGTGTTCGAATGCGACGACCCGGCCAAGGAGAAGGGGATCTGCTGGCAGATTTATTCGGCCATAACCGACATCTACCGGCTGCATCCCGACCGCACGCGCGACTGGGTGTCGGTGCCCAAGGTCAACGGCTATCAGGCCCTGCACCTCACCGTGATGGGCCCCGACGGCAACTGGGTGGAGGTGCAGATACGCTCCAAACGTATGGACGAGATTGCCGAGAAGGGCTTTGCCGCCCACTGGAAATACAAGGTAGGCGAGGGCGACGAGGAGTCGGAGCTGAACGCATGGCTTCATACCATCAAGGATATTCTCGATGACCCCGAACCGAATGCCCTCGACTTCCTCGACACGCTCAAGCTCAATCTGTTTGCTTCGGAAATTGTGGTGTTCACACCCAAAGGGGAGCTGCTCACGCTCCCGATGGAATCCACCGTGCTCGACGTGGCTTTCACGCTGCACACCCAGATAGGATGCCACTGCATAGCCGGAAAGGTGAACCACAAGCTGGTGCCTCTGAGCCAGAAACTCAAATCGGGCGACCAGGTGGAGGTGCTCACCTCGCAGAGCCAGACACCAAAACCTGAGTGGATTGACTTCCTTGCCACGGCCAACGGCAAGACCCGTCTGCGCGCCGCATTGCGCAAGCAGCAGCAGCCGGCCATTGCCGCCGGGCGCGAAATCTTCACCAAATTTCTCAAGGAGAACGGCATCACCGACGATAATGTGGCCATCACAAAAGTGATGGGCCTGTTCAAGGCGCCCAGCCGCGACGCCCTGTATCTGCAGCTGGGCAATCAGGAGATAGTGCTCAACGACTATGTGGTGAAAACGCTCCGCAACAAGCAGAGCTCCGTGTCCAAGCGCCTGCTCAACAAGCTGCTGCGACGCAGCGATGCCGAACAGGATGCCGCCGGTGCCGAAGCGGCCGCCAAGGCTCCCGCGCGCCCGAAAATCGACCCGAAACAGACTTATGTGCTGCATATGCAGCAGGACGGCGAGAGCAACTTCAACTTCTCGCCGTGCTGCAATCCCATACCGGGCGACAGCGTGCTCGGATTCATCGAGGACGACGGCACTGTGACGGTGCACAGCCTCGACTGTCCGCGCGCCAACATGCTCAAGGCCAGTTTCGGCCCCCGCATCCTTTCGGTGAAATGGGATGTCGGTGACTCGAAATTCCTTGCCAGCATAGGTATCGAGGGGATTGACCGCCACGGCATCCTGCACGATCTGACCCAGCTGATCTCGCAGCAGCTCACCTATGATATACGCTCGCTCGACATCCGTGCCGACAAGGAGGTGTTCCATGCCGACATGTCGCTGCTGGTGAACGATGTGGCCGAGGTGGACGCCCTCTGCGCCAAAATCCGCAAAATCGACGGTATAGAGAAGGTGGCGCGAATCTGAAAAATTATTCTGACTGCTCAGTTTATGAAGTCGCAGACTAAAAACAAGGTTTATCTGGCGCTGGCGTTTGTGGCGGCGGCCACTATGATTGTCTATTTCATGCCGCGCATGACGCGGAACCATTACACTTACGAGGAGAACCGCCCGTGGGCCTATTCGCTGCTGCGGGCGCCGTTCGACATCCCTGTCTACCGCGATTCGGCCACAGTGAAACGCATGACCGACAGCATCGACAACTCGCTTGTGCCCATATTCCGGCGCGACGACGCGCAGGGACGTCAGGTGATGGCACGCATCGCCGCCGCCGATTCCATTCCCCGGCATATGCGCAGCAGGCTCGAGGCCGCTCTGGCGCGAGTGTACCGGCAGGGTATTGTCGACGCTGCCACGGCGGCGCTGATTGCCCGTGGCGAGCTTACGGAGGTGAAGTTTAATGAAAACAACGTAAACGTCACACGCAAGACCTCCAACTATCTGTCACAGCGCGGAGCCTACGCCTATATCGACAGCCTCATGAGCGGAGCCGACGCACACAGGGCCTTTCAGGCCGCAGGGCTGTCGGCGTTGCTTCTGCCCAACATTGTGGAGGACCGCGAGGCCACGCGGCAGTACCGCGAAAGCCTCATACAGCCTGTGGTGGCCGGTGTGGGACTGATTCAGAAAGGGGAGAAGATCATAGGGCCTGCCGAGATTGTCACCCCGCAGCTTTACCAGGTGCTCCAGACGTATGAGCTGATGCTCGACAAGCAGAGCAGCTTCGACCGCTCGCAACGTATCAATTCCTATGCCGGCAAGACCATTTTCGTGATGCTGCTTCTGGGGATGCTGTATACATATATGTATTTCTATCTCCCCGGCGGAGTGCGGCGCGTGAAGTTCGTGCTGCTCCCGCTGTTGCTGCTGGTGGTGTTCTTCATCTTCACGGTACTGGTGTCGAAGGTGTTCCGCAGCGGCATCTACACTGTGCCGCTGGCCATACTGCCCATAATGGTGGCTGTGTTCTACGATTCGCGCACGGCGTTCTTCAGCTACGTCATCGAGGTGCTGCTCTGCGCCGTGGCGGCCTCCTATCCGCTTGAGTTCGTGTCGGTGGAGATGGTGGCAGGCACGTTCGTGCTCTTCTCTCTGCGCGATCTCTCGCGCCGCAGTCAGTTGCTGCGGTCGGCGCTGGTGGGATTCGTGGCCTACGTGGCATCCTACGTGGGCTTCGAGCTGATGATGGCCGGTACGCTCGGAGCGCTGTCCTGGCGACTTATCGGCTATTTCGGCATCAATGCAGTGCTCATATCGTTCGCCTATATCCTCATCTTCGTGGTTGAGAAGCTGTTCGGCCTGGTATCCACAGTGACCCTCGTGGAGCTTTCGGATATCAACAACCGCACCATCCGCGAACTTTCGCGCGAGTGTCCAGGCACGTTCCAGCACTCCATGGCCGTGAGCAATCTGGCCACCGAGGCCGCCCACCGCATCGGTGCTAACGTGCAGCTTGTCAGGGCAGGTGCGCTCTATCATGATATCGGCAAGATTGACAATCCCGCCTTCTTCACCGAAAACCAGTATGGCGTGAACCCCCACGACGCCCTTACGCCCGTGCAGAGTGCCGGCATAATCGTGCGCCACATCACCGACGGGCTGCGACGCGCCGAAAAGGCCAAACTTCCCAAGGCCGTGCGCGATCTCATCGCGCAGCATCACGGGCGTGGACGGGCAAAATATTTCTATACAATGGAGTGCCGCAACCATCCCGACAAGGAGGTGGATCCCGCTCCGTTCACCTATCCCGGCCCGAACCCACAGACCCGCGAGGCATCTGTACTCATGATGGCCGATTCGGTAGAGGCCGCGTCGCGCTCGCTCACCGACCATTCGCCCGAGGCCATCAGCAATCTGGTGAACAGGCTTATCGACGGGCAGGTGGCCGACGGGCTTCACAACGAGTCGCCGCTGTCGTTCCGCGACATCAAGGAGATCAAGGAGACATTCATCTCGCGCCTGCGCAGCATGTATCATGCCCGGGTGCAGTATCCGTCGGAGACACCGCGGCCTGCCGGCAGCGAAGCGCAGCCGGAGTCAGGCGAATCGCAGGCGCCTGCAGGAACCAAATAATGCCGCTCTGACATGCAGCCTGTAAGCAACGAATACCGCCGGTTCATTGCCGACAACCTTCCCGCACTTTCCGAGGGGCTTGTGGATGCGCTGGAAAACACCCAGCCCGTTGTGTCGGTGCGCGTCAACCGGCGCAGAAATCCTGACACCTCGCTTTCGCCCGTGCTGGCATGTGCCGCCTCCGACCCTGTGCCCTGGTGTCCTGCCGGGTTCTATCTGCCGCAGCGTCCCGATTTCACCCACGACCCCGCCATGCATCAGGGCGCCTATTATGTGCAGGATGCATCGTCGATGATTCTTGGCCATGTGGTAGGGCATGTGGCGCGTCTGCTCGGCGGCGGGGATGTCCCGTTGCGCTATCTCGACGCCTGCGCCGCCCCCGGAGGCAAGACTACCGCAGCCATCGATGCCTTGCCGGCCGATGCGCTTGTGGTGGCCAACGAGTTTGACTTCCGGCGTGCCGAAGTGCAGAAGGAGAATGTGGAGAAATGGGGGCATCCGCATGTGGCCGTCAGCCGTGGCGACACGGCGCGTTTCCGGCGTCTCGGCGGATGGTTCGACATCATTGCGGCGGATGTGCCATGCTCGGGCGAGGGGATGATGCGCAAGGACGAGACGGCACGCACGCAGTGGACTCCCGCGCTGGTGGCCGAGTGTGCCGCGCGCCAGTGGGAGATTGTGGAGAATCTGTGGCCGGCCCTTGCTCCCGGCGGCTTTTTTATCTACTCCACATGCACCTTCAACCGCATCGAGAACGAGCAGATAGTAGAGCGCATGGCGCAGGAGCTGGGTGCGCTCAGGGTGGAAGTGCCGCTCCCTGCCGAAGGCTCCGGCATCGTGGCCGACCGCGGGATGATGCGCTTTCTCCCCGGACGTGTGCGTGGCGAGGGACTGTTCATGGCCGTGCTGCGCAAGCCCGGCGAATATGAGCCTCGTGCGCTCGCTGAAGCGTCAGGACGTAAAGCGGCAAAACAGGCGGCAGGGCGGAATCACATGCCGAAAGGATGTTCCAATAAGAGAGGAAAAGCCGATGCGTGCTCTGTGATGCCTGTGCAGGCATCCGGCATGCTTGCCGAATGGCTTGACGGCGATTTTGTGGCCCTTCCTGGCCGTGACGGCGAGACGATTGAGGCTGTGGCGCGGCGATATGAACCCCTGTTCAGGGAGCTTGATGGTGCGCTCGACCTGATTCTGCGTGGTGTGGATGCCGGACGGCTGAAAGGTGGCAAACTTGTGCCGGCACAGGGGCTGGCGTTGTCGCAGGCGCTCCGCGCCGGGGCTTTCCCGCAGGTGGACGTGGACCGCGACACGGCACTTGCCTTCCTGCGCCGCGAATCGCTCGGCGGATTCGATGCTCCGCGCGGATGGGTGCTTCTCACCCACGGCGGCCTCCCCCTCGGCTTCGTCAACAACCTCGGCAACCGCGCCAACAACCCCTATCCCTCCCCCTGGCGCATCCTCCACTGACCATCCATCCGGATGGTATCGCCGGAGGCGATATGCCGTGGTGAGCCCCATGAAAGCGAAGCGCATCATGGGGTGAGTAGTGTGTAGTGGGAGGCGCACCTCGAAGAGGTAGCGGCCGTGCATCGGCAGGGTAAACAGGTGTAATGAGGTGATGGTAAGATAAGAGGGAGCTTGCGGACTTTTTGCCAACTTTTTTTGGAATGAAAGGCAAAAAATTAACCAAAATTTTGGATAAGAGTAAAAAATACACTTATTTTGCAGTCAGCTAATGTTGCAGCGTTTACGCTTCGCAACGGCTGCACTTTCCGGTGCAACCCTTCATTGAGAAATGCGCAAAATTCCGCTGCCTTAAATTTGATTTTTCTGCCTTACGAGACATATCCAGAACGCAGCCATGTATAAACTGTCAGGAACGGTGATTCAGTATGCGCCGATGCTATGGAGCATCGGTGGTAAGGGTTGCGTTTTACCCCCCCATTTTGTAGGGTAAGCCATTGTAATTCAGCTGATTATAATTTATTAATGCGCGTCTGCTGTCGCAGAGGTGCGTTTCGTTGTGCGCGTATGCGCTGGTTATCGCCCGGCGGCATACGCTGTTTCTTTGCTGCCTGACCAATCCATAACTCAATTTTAAATTTAAACCAATATTCTTACATGAAAAAACTGATTTTACTCATTAGTCTGCTCACGGCGCTCTTCCCAAGGGTGAGTGCACAGGCATCGAGGGCTGTAGGGTCCTACGATGCGGCAGCGGCGAAGGTCAGCGCCCAAAACGACCTCGCCAACTGGATGAGCTATCTGCCCGACGACGTTTTCGTGGCACACCTCTCCATCCCCGGTACACATGACACCACCACCGGACACGGCTTCAACTGGACCGGCGCGATTGCTCCCGGAATTATGGAATCAGCATCACGAACACAGACGCTGACTCTTTCCCAGCAGCTTGAAAAAGGCGTGCGCGCGTTCGACTTCCGTCCCGGTCTCTCTTCTGACAAGAAATCTCTTACGTGCAACCATGGTATTTCATACACCAAATTGTCGATGACAGACGCGTTTAATACGCTTACTGACTATCTGGATGCCCACCCTAAAGAGTTTTTCGTAATCCATCTGTTCCGAGGCAATGTTTACCAGAGCGGGGCACCTTATGGGGCTTTCGACAGCCAGTCGGACAAGAATAAATATAATGAGCTTTTCAACGAATTCTTCAATCAGGGCAAATTCAACGACTATATCGTTGAATATACACCTTATCTCAAAGTGAAGGACATGCGTGGCAAGATGGTGATTTTCCGTCGCGACCGCATCGACTTCGCATATATCGCCAAGGCCGGTAATTTCGGCACCTGGCGCTCGGACTCTGAATTGTGGACTGAGGAGAGCCTCGTGTCGGTTTCCAATGCAAAGGATCCCACAGTGCGTGGCACAATGGCTGTCACCGATGTGTCCTCGCCTGAAAATGATGACCAGCTGCAGACCGAATTAAACTCGATAGCAGCGATCAACAAGTTCGCCCGCGAGCAGGTGCGCCCCAACGAGGCGAAAACTGCAAACTCGTCCTATAAGCCTACCTGGGTGATGTGCTTCACCTCCGGCGCGCTCTATAATGAAAACCGTACAGGATATGCTCAAAATGCATCTCACACCAATCCACATCTCACCAATCTCATCAAGCAGTCTGCAGCCGACGGAAAAGCCGGCCCGACTGGCATTGTGCTTTCCGACTGGGTGTATGTCACCGAGGACAGCGGATATAAAACTGACGGTGAGACTGCTGATACGCAGATTGTTCCTACCATCGCTCTCAACAACTTCGATTACATTTCGGAATTCATTCTCGATGACGAGCTGTTCTCAGGCAACCTTGAAACAGCCGAGACATTCTGGGATTTGAACACGCAATATATTTTCCGCAACAAGGCCACCGGCAAATTCCTGAGCGCCGGTGCCAACTGGGGCACGCATGCTGTGCTCGGCGATGTGCCTATCCGCATCACTCCGCGTTTCGACAACACCACGGGCATGCACAGTCTGCTTACCACCTTCAAGCAACCTGAAAAAGAGGTGGGTTATATCGGTGAGAATGCCTATGTAGACAATCCCGAACCGTGTCTGCTGAAAGTTAAAATGGTAGGCGAAAAGACTTTCACTTTCGCACGCGAGGATGGCTCAATGCTGACGGCCGAAAATGCTGGTAAGTGTATCGTAAAAGAGAATGAAGAATATAAGGAATACGATTATGCAGACGGTACAGAATATAAGGTTGAATTTCGCGCCGAATCTGAAAACGACCCAATGCAGCAGTGGGAAATAATTCGCGTGAAAGACTATGTGAATACTTTAGCTGCTACCGCTTCAAAAGAGAATCCAGTAGACCTTACAGTTCTGGTGCGCGGCAATCAGTTTCATGCCAATGATACTGATGAAAACGATAAGTGGACTTTTAAGGCATTGACCAAAACGGGAGTAAAAGCTAAGGCAAAAAAAGCACTCTTTTATAAAGATGTAGAACCAGACAAGGACGGTTTTATCAAGATTTATAATGATGAAACAACGCTGTCGGGCAATGGGATTTCAACCGGTTGGGAGTTCTATCAGGTTATTGATGAGCTTCCAGACGGTGTATATAGAGTTCAGGCGAATTTGGCCAATTATGCACAAGATACCTACAACATAAGTAGTGAGGAATATGTAATGATGCGAATCACCGGCAATATCGGCGGCGACAATAAGGATGAAAACAGCACCCAGGTAAAACATGCTGGTGACTTCGGAAATTTCAGTGATGCAAGTAAATATCTGACCATACTCCGAAATTCCACTTATCTCACCCAGTCTCAGCAGGTAAGTAAGTAATGGTAAGCTCGAAATCCGTTTCCGTAAAGGTAGTAATAAATCGAAAGTGTCAGTTGCCATTGATAATGTAAAACTGTTTTATCTTGGCCCGGACCCGGCTGCATCAAGCGACTTCCTGAAAAAGGTTCTTGCTGATGCTGATGCCAAGGTGACTACGTTGCCGGAAAAATACCGTGACGGATGGGAAACCGACATGCAGCCCTACCGCACCAAAGCAGAAAATATGAATATTGATGGTGATGGCACAACCGAGGCATATGAAATATACACCAATCTGCGCGAACGCACATATAGAGTGGTGACAGACGGTGCTGCTGACAATACCGACTTGACCCCGGCCATCATCAACAACAGCTTCGAGTTGGGCAACGGCTTCGGCTGGAATATCAATGCAGTAGGTGATACCCGAGTGGTGGAACGTGGAAATGAGGGCGGAACCTACTATATGGCAGGTTCTGACGTAGCCGGTGACTACCTGTTCAACACCTATCAGGATGCTCGCGGCACTGTGCTTTCGCAGTCGATTCCGGGGCTGCCTGCCGGTCATTACCGACTGAACTTCGCTGCCGCCACGACGTCGTCTGCCGATGAACCGCGTTATATTTGGGTGGATATTAACGGCATCAAGACCAAGAGCCAAGCACTCGTAATGGATCTGAAAAACGCCCAGACGGTTTCGGTTGAATTCGATGTTGCTGAAAACACAGAGGAGGTGACAATCTCCGTGTGCGGTGCCAACGCCGACGGTTCATGGGACGATTACGGCGGCGTGTGGTATAAGGTTGACAATTTCCGTCTGTATTACCACGGCACCACCAAGGTTTGTCAGTTCTACGACCGTCTGAACCGAGCAATTCAGCGTTTCACGGCATTGGCAAGTACGCTTCCCAAAAAATATTCCTCCCAGTGGCAGCCCACCAAGTACCGCCACTATTATGAGGAACACCTTGCAAGCCACCAGAATCAGAATAATCCTGACCCCGATGATCCGGATCTGACAGACCCAATGAACGGAAGCAACGGCCTGAAGGAGATTGAGGAGATGTACGCCGAGCTGCGTGCGCTTGTGCTTTCGCAGACCGAAGAGGGCGCCGACATGGCCGGTGCCATCCTCAACCAGAGCTTCGAGCTTGGCGACATGACCGGATGGACCTGCGAGATGGATCCTACAGCCGACACCAAAGTTACACGTGGCGATCAGGAGGATGTGTATAAAACCAGCGGTCTGGATAAGGAATATCTTTTCAACACATACCTCGGTCCCGACCCGGGCACTTCGGCTCCTGTTTATCAGACAGTGACAGGCATTCCGGCCGGACACTACCGCCTTACGGCTCTTGTGGCATCGGATGCCGGCAATAAATTCTTCCTTGCAGCCGACCGCACTTTCAGCGACATGATGACCATTCCCGCCACAACCGACGGTACTGAGGCCAAAACCAAGTTCCATGAGATGACCGTTGAATTCGAAGTGACAGACCCTACTCAGGACGTTACTATCGGTATATATCCCTCCAACGACGGCAGTTTCAACGCCGACCCCAAGCCTGAAACGAAAGGCCCGTGGTTCAAGGCCGACAATTTCCGCCTCACGCTGATCAGGAAGTTTATCGGAATCGACTGGACCTGGACAACACCCGACCATGTGTACGACACGCTCATTCTCCCGTTCGCAGCAGATGTGCCCGCCGGAATGGAGATTTACAACACAAGCGGTGTCGACGAGACGGTGAAATCCGAGGACTATCAGGTGCTGAAACTTGAAAAGGCTGATAAGATTGAAGCCAACACCCCCTATGTGGTGAAACGTGTGGAGATAGTGGACGACACCGAATCCGGCGCTGAGAACGAACCGCAGGCCGCTCCCGCACGTGCTCCGCGTGCCGGCGCTAAGGTGGAGACCTACACATTCACCGGTTCGGCCGTGAACGACCCCGATAAGGACCTCTACACGAAGGGGCTGCTCACCGGTACGCTCGGCGGTACGAAGATGAACGGCGGCGACGGCACCATGAATTTCGCGGAGGAGAAGAACTTCTTCCTTGTTAATCTGGCCGGTACGGATGAAGAGGTGAAACCTAACCACGGCTACATCGCGGCTGCTGACCGCGAGGGCCTGAAGGATGCGCTCTATCTGGAGAATTATCCTGATCTTACGCCGACGGGCGTTGAGGCTGTGGCTGTTGACGGCGAGCTGTCGGGCGAGGTGGATGTCTACACTGCCGCAGGTGTGATTGTGCGCCGTGGCGTCGAGGCCGGCAACGCTCTTGAAGGGCTGCCCCGTGGCATCTATATCATAACCGACGGCCGCAACACCGTCAAATTCCTGAAATAATCCCGGAAAATTTATTTCAACGGGCGATGACTGCTTCGGAGTGATTCCGAGGGGCAGATTCCGAGGGACAGATAATGTAGACAATAACAAGAGTATCAAGGAAATCTGTCGGAGCATCGCCCTTACCTTCTATTGAAAAACGGTGTGCCGGAGTTCCACTCCCGGCGCACCGTTTTTCCGTATCCCCCGCACCTCATCGGGTTGTAGGGTCGCGGCCTGCCGCGACTGCAGGCATGTTGTGGCAAGCGGGATGCATGCTGTGCGTGGCTTTTGGCGGGGAGGGGGCGGTCTGACAGATTATAATAAAAATGCGCGATTTTTTTGCGAATAGTAATTTTAATAATTATATTTGCAAGCGGTTCTGCGATGGATTGCAGCAGCATGATAGGCTGATTGTATATGCCTTGCGGTGATTGTCAGCTTGTTAGCGCTGAATTGCGGCTTTTGATGCCAATGTATCTACAGTTGCAATATGATAAAAAGGCTTTGCGCCCTTGGGGCGTTGTGCCATCGTGGCACCGAATCAAAACAATGAACCCTTTATTACCAGTTCAATAATCCCGAGTGGGGGCATGCCGTGAGGTACGCCCCCACTCACCATTTAAGGTTAAAATGGATCAAGCCGAAATATCGGTGCATGGAAATCAGCATTTCTCCATGACAATGCATTCATCAACTTGTAGGGGCGCGACCTGTCGCGACTGCAGGCGGGGATGTTGCAAATGAATGCCTGATGCTCAAATATGTTACGCAGGGTTGCAGTCGCGACAGGTCGCGACCCTACAAGTTGATGGATGCGACGTCAGGTTACAAGAATAAAATGCACCGACTTTCGGCTAGAACCTCTAAAATGTTTGAGTTATTGCGGATTATTCGTATATTTGCAAGCTGAAAATGTACTGCTGCACCGCATTGCGGGGCAGGATTATGCGCTGTCAGTCTCATTGTCAATGGGTTGCTCGGCGCATTGGCTATGTTTTTCACATCGGCACAGGCGGCTGCCTGATAGCCTCGGGAAGGCTTCCCGAGGCTGCCGGAGCAACGGAAAAAATAATAGAAATAATAACCTAAATACTTTTTAACAAACCACATGCAAAGCAAAGGAACCCTCGGAAGCATCATTGCGGGTGTTATCGCGATTTTCTTGGTGCTTGTGTGCCTTTTCTACCTGTCGTTCACTCTGGTGAGCTCGAAACAGGAGGCCAAAGCAGAGCAGTATGCTCTGGTTGCGGCAGGGCAGCAGGGCAAGAACTCCGAGCAGTACAACAAGGCCTACAAAGCCTACATCGATTCAATCAGCAAGCAGCCTGTATGGCTGGGTTACAACTACAACGAAGTGCAGAAATGGGGTGTGGGTCTCGGCCTCGACCTCAAGGGCGGTATGAACGTGATTCTTCAGGTCTCGATGCCCGACATGCTTCGCTCCATGAAGAACGCCGACGCCGACGAGGCCTTTGAAAAGGCTCTGGCCAACACCGACTCGATCATCGCCGGCAACCATTCGAGCGATTACGTGGGCACATTCGTCGACCAGTACCGTCGTCTCAATCCCGGCGCCGACTATTCGGTTGTGTTCAGCTCGATTGTAAAGCAGGGACAGAGCGACAAGGATGTTGCCTCCACACTGAAATCGGAAGTGAAGGACCGTGTGAACAATTCGGCCACCAACGTGCTCCGTTCGCGTATCGATGCCTATGGTGTGGTTTCGCCCAATATCCAGGTTCTTCAGGACAACGACGGCCAGATTCTTCTCGAGCTCCCCGGTGTGAAGGAACACCAGCGTGTGCGCGAGCTTCTGCAGCGTTCGGCCAACCTCGAATTCTACGAGTGCTACGGCTCGAACGAGATTGCCGGTCAGGTGGCACAGCTTGACAACGCCCTGCGTGCCAAGAACGGCACCGGCCTGCGCGAGCGCTTCCTGATGATCAACACCGACGCATCGCCCATCTTCGGTATCGCCACCGCAAAAGAGCGCGAGAACATCGACGCCCTTCTGGCCACTCCCGAAGCAAAACAGTATCTCCCCTCCAACCTCCGTCTGCGCTGGAGCGTGAAACCCTCGCCGGTGAACTTCACCGACACGGTGACACACCGGGACCGTCAGATTGACACCTACCAGCTCATCGCCCTGCGCGCCACCAACGGTGGTCCCGCGCTTGACGGTTCCTGCGTGGTAGGCGCTACAAGCGACTTCGACCAGATGCAGGGCAACGTGGTCTCGATGACCATGAACTCCGACGGCGCACGCGACTGGGCCCGCATCACACAGCGCAACATCGGTCACCCCGTGGCCATCGTGCTTGATGATCTGGTTTACTCTTACCCCAACATCCGTCAGGCCATCGAAGGCGGCCGCTCGCAGATTACGGGCGACTTCACCGTCGAGGAGGCTCAGGACTTGGCCAACGTGCTCAAGAGCGGTAAGATGACCGCCAAGGTCGACATCATCTCCGACATGGTTATCGGTCCGTCGCTCGGTCAGCAGGCCATCGAATCGGGTATATGGTCGTTCATTGTGGCACTCGTGCTCCTGATGGTGTTCATGTGCTGCATCTACGGTGTGATTCCCGGTCTGATTGCCAACTTCGGTCTGATCTGCAACCTCTTCTTCACATTCGGTATCCTCGCATCGTTCCAGGCAGTGCTTACCCTCAGCGGTATCGCCGGTATCGTGCTCGCGCTGGGTATGGCCGTTGACGCCAACGTGCTCATCTTCGAGCGTGCCAAGGAGGAACTCCGTGCCGGCAAGAATGTGCGCACCGCCATCGCCGACGGTTACTCCAACGCCTTCTCGGCCATCTTCGACTCCAACCTCACTTCTATCATTACAGGTGTGATTCTGCTGTTCTTCGGAACAGGTCCCATCAAGGGTTTCGCAACGACCCTTATCATCGGTATTGTCTGCTCGTTCTTCACCGCCGTTTACCTCACACGCATCTTCTTCATCGTGTTCGGCAAACGCAAGGCGTTCCAGAACCTCACTTTCACCACCGGCATCTCGCGCAAGATGTTCAACAACTCGCACTTCAACTTCCTGGGCGCACGCAAGCCTGCGTTCCTCGTTGTCGGCGCGTTTGTCTGCATCGTTGTCATCTCGCTCTTTGTTCGCGGTCTCAATCAGGGCATCGACTTCTCGGGCGGCCGCAACTATGTTGTGAAATTCGAGAAACCTGTGAAGACCGACGACCTCCAGCGCGTGCTCACCCCCGTGTTCAACGCCGACGGCAACGTGGCTTCGGTATCGGTTATCACCATCGAGAACTCCAATCAGGTGCGTATCTCCACCAACTACAAGATCGGTTCTTCGGAGGATGCATCGGCCATCGAGGGTGAAATCACCGACAAGCTCTACAACGTGTTCAAGGCCGAAGGCCTCCTGCCCAACGGAATGACACTCGAAGAGTTCTCCACAACCGACGAGACCCAGGGTATCCTGTCGTCGCAGACCGTAGGCCCGACTGTGGCAAACGACATGCGCAACAAGGCTTACATCGCCGTGATTCTTTCGCTGGCAGCCATGTTCTTCTACATCCTGCTCCGCTTCCGCAATGTGGCCTTCTCGCTCGGCGCGCTTGCTGCCGTTGCGTTCACCGCATTCTCGATTATCGGCTTCTACTCGCTCTTCTGGGGCATCCTGCCTTTCGCAATGGAGATTGACCAGACCTTCATCGCTGCCATCCTGACCATCATCGGTTATCAGATCAACGATACGGTGGTTGTGTTCGACCGCGTGCGCGAGAACCTCGGTCTCTATCCCAAGCAGGATTTCTTCACCACAGTGAACAAGTCGCTCAACTCCACTCTCGGACGAACCATAATGACGTCAGCCTCCACCTTGCTGGTGCTCCTTTGCATCTTCATCCTCGGCGGCGACTCCATCCGTTCGTTCATCTTCGCCATGCTGTTCGGTGTGATCACCGGTACACTGTCGACCATTTTCATCGCTACTCCGGTGGCTTATCTGGTCAAGACCCGCAAGGCGGGCAATGTAACCAAGCAGGCCTAAGGAAACATAACATTCCCGTTTTGCTCCGGGCATTCCGGAGCAAGCCGATAAAAACAAAAGGAATGACCCCGGCACCAATCGGTGCCGGGGTCATTCCTTTTGTTTTTATCGGGCTATTTTAGCTATAATAGCTATCTTAACTAAAGTAGCTACAATAGCTATCTTAGCTGTTTTAAGCCAGCATGGGCTGAATGCGGTGGAGGGCCTCGATGAAGGCGCGGGCCTCGTCCATGGTGTTGTAAAGGCCGAACGATGCGCGCACGGTGCCTTCGATGCCGAGCGATTCCATCAGCGGCTGGGCGCAATGATGACCTGTGCGTACGGCTATGCCGAGCTTGTCGAGCAGCATGCCGGTGTCATAGTGGTGGGCGTTGCCGAGCAGGAAAGAAATCACCGCACATTTGCCCGGAGTGGTGCCGAAGATGCGCATCCCGGGAATCTTCTGCATTTCCGCCGTGGTCCATTCGAGCAACTCATGCTCGTGCGCGGCTATGTTGTCGATGCCCACGCGTTCCAGGAAGTCGAGGCACGACGACAGTGCGGCGATGTCGACGAAATCCGGTGTGCCGGCCTCGAATTTCAGCGGGAGCTCGGCAAAAGTGGTCTTTTTTGAAACTTACGTGCGAAATCATTTCGCCCCCACCCTGATAGGGGGCATTTTCTCGAGCCATTCCTCCTTGCCGTAAAGGATGCCCACGCCTGCGGGACCATACATCTTGTGGGAGGATAATGCATAGAAATCCACATCGAGCGCGCGCACGTCGATGTGCATGTGGGGCGCGGCCTGAGCACCGTCCACAAGCACGGGTACACCCATCGAGTGGGCGTATTCCACTATCTCGCGTATGGGGTTGACCGTTCCGAGAACGTTCGACACGTGGCAGATGCTCACCAGGCGCGTGCGTTCGTTGAAATGTGCGCGGAACGCCTCCATGTCGAGCGAGCCGTCGGGATGGATAGGCACCACACGGAGCAGCACGCGCTTGCGGTTGCCGAGCAGCTGCCAGGGCACGATGTTGGCATGATGTTCCATCACCGTCAGGATAATCTCGTCGTTGTTTTCAAGGAACGAGCCGAAGCTCGAGGCCACGAGATTGATGGCCTCGGTGGTGCCACGGGTGAAAATCACCTCGGCGGTGGAGGCGGCGTTGATGTAGGCGCGCACCTTTTCGCGTGTGGCTTCCATCATGCCGGTGGCCTCCTGCGATATGGAGTGGACGCCGCGGTGCACGTTGGCCTTGTGCTCGAAGTACATGGCCTCGATGGCCTCAACCACCTGTCGCGGGGTCTGCGATGTGGCGGTGTTGTCGAGATAGACAAGCGGCCTGCCGTATATTTTACGGTCGAGAATGGGAAATTCCTTGCGGAGTTCTTCAACTGAGTACATGCTTGGAATATGTTTCTTGCTTTGTGTGGGTTCAGGATTGGGAGCATTCACTGCACGTGGCGCGCTGGCCGGCAAACCGGCATTCAACCATGTGGCGCAGGCGGTCGCGCAGCGGGAGGAGGTCGATGGAGTCGATCACGTCCATCATGAACGCCTGCATCAGCATGCGTCGGGCCTCGTTGAGGGGTATGCCGCGGGTCTGCATGTAGAACAGGGCGCTGTCGTCGAGCTGCCCTGTTGTGGCGCCGTGCGAGCATTTCACATCGTCGTTGTAGATGAGCAGCTGGGGCTTGGTGTGCATGCGTGCCCGGGTAGATGCCAGAATGTTGCGGTTCGACTGGTATGCCTCCACGAACTGCGAGCATGAAGCCACTTCGATGCTCCCCTCGAAAGCGCCAGAGGCGCTTTCGTCGAGCACGTATTTGAACAGCTGGTTGCTGTGGCCGTGATGCCCTTCATGCACAAGGGAGGACGAGTTGTCGATATGCTGGTTGGCTGAGCCTATGGCCATGCCGGAAAGGCGCGTGCGTGTATGGTCGCCTGCAACCCGGATGCTGAAGTCGTTGCGTGTCACGCCGTTGGTGAGGGTGGCTGTGCAAACGTTCACCGACGAGTCGGTGGCCTGACTGACGAACATGCGGCTGCACCGGGCCGTGTCGGCCGATGATTCCTCGATGTCATACCATTCCACTGTGGCGTTGTCGCCGGCGAATATCTCCACCACCTCGCTCGACATTACGGGCTGGCTTTCGGGGCGTGTGTGGTCGCATTTGAGCACCGCTATGTGCGAGTCGGCCTCGGCCACAAGGAGTGTGCGCCGGGCTGCCATAAGCGGGAATCCGGCCTGAAAAATCTGTACGATCTGCAGCGCTTTCTCGAGCCTTACGCCACGGGCCACGTGGATGAACACGCCGTCCTGACACAGCAGGGTGTTGAGCCTTGCGGCGGCATCGGCCGGCCCGGAGGCGGCCTGTGAGCAGAGTGCGTCGTAATAACGCTCCACAATGTCGGGATACGCTTTGGCGGCATATGCAAGCGAGCACACCGTCACACCCTCAGGCAGATTCCCCAGCAGGGTGGGAGTGGCGGCAAAGCGGTCGTTGACCACAACTCCGAGCAGCGTGGAGAGGTTGGGCACTCCGCAGCGGAAGGATGCTGCCACGTCGGCGGGGATGTCAACGCGGTTGATGTTCACGCCGAAATCGGGGGCGAACATATCGTTGACCGAGGTTTTCTCGAAGCCCTCGTCGCCGCTGTCGGCCAGGCGTCCGGCCATTTTCAGGTTCTGCAGAGCCTGCGGCCGACGTGCGTTCAGCGCTCCGGCGCTGTGGGCGTCGATGGTGTCGCGGTTCGTCTCGTAGAGGTTGATATATTGTTCAAGTGAATTCATCTTCGTGTGTGGGGACTTTGATGTGGAATTTGTGTGCACGGGCAGCATTGACATTATCAGTGCGTGGGCCTATGCGTGTGTCAGTCCTTGAGCCAGTCGTAGCCTTTCTCTTCAAGCTCAAGTGCCAGCTCGGGGCCTCCGGTGCGCACTATGCGGCCTTTGTAGAGCACATGCACGAAGTCGGGCTTGATGTAGTCGAGCAGACGCTGGTAGTGGGTGATTACGATGGTGGCGTTGCGGTCGGTGCGGAGCTGGTTCACACCTCCGGCCACCACGCGCAGGGCGTCGATGTCGAGTCCGGAGTCGGTCTCGTCGAGAATCGACAGCCTCGGCTCGAGCACGGCCATCTGGAAAATCTCGTTGCGCTTTTTTTCGCCACCCGAGAACCCCTCGTTGACCGAGCGCGATGCCAGTTTGTTGTCCAGTTCCACTATGGCACGCTTCTGGCGCATGAGTTTCAGGAAATCGCCGGCGCTCAGGGGCGGTTCGTTGAAGTATTCGCGCTTGGCATTGACGGCGGCACGCATGAAGTTGACCATCGACACGCCGGGAATCTCCACCGGATACTGGAACGAGAGGAACAGACCCTCGTGGCTACGGTCCTCGGGCGAGAGTGCCAGCAGGTCGAGCCCGTGGAAATCCACCGACCCGCCTGTGACGGTGAACGCCGGGTTGCCGGCAAGCACGCTCGAGAGGGTCGACTTGCCCGAGCCGTTGGGCCCCATTATGGCATGCACTTCGCCCGGATGCACTTCCAGGTCGATTCCTTTGAGAATTTCCTTGTTGTCGATGCTTGCACGCAGGTCGGTGACTTTAAGCAATATTTCGTTGTTCATCAGAAGCAGGATTTTTTTTTGTGTTGTCAGTTTTTGTTATAGCTAAGATAGCTATTGTAGCTATATAGCTGGCGTGTTATCCCACCGAGCCTTCCAGCGAGATGGAGAGCAGGCGTTGCGCCTCCACGGCAAATTCCATGGGGAGCTTGTTCATCACCTCCTTGGCATATCCGTTGACAATCAGGCCCACGGCCTGCTCGGTGGAGATGCCGCGCTGGTTGCAGTAGAAAATCTGGTCCTCGGAGATTTTGGAGGTGGTGGCCTCATGCTCGACCACGGCCGAGGGGTTCATCACATCGATGTAGGGGAAGGTGTGTGCGCCGCATTTGCTGCCGAGCAGGAGCGAGTCGCACTGGGTGTAGTTGCGGGCGTTGTGGGCAGCGGGAGTCACCTTCACCAGTCCGCGGTAAGAGTTTTCGCTATAGCCGGCCGATATCCCTTTCGACACGATGGTGCTCCTGGTGTCGGGGGCGAGGTGAATCATCTTTGTTCCGGTGTCGGCCTGCTGATAGTTGCGGGTGACGGCCACGGAATAGAACTCGCCCGTGGAGCCGCGTCCGGCAAGCACACACGAGGGGTATTTCCACGTTATGGCCGATCCGGTCTCCACCTGTGTCCAGCTCAGTTTGGAATAATCGCCGCGACACAGGCCGCGTTTTGTGACAAGGTTATAGATGCCGCCGCGCCCCTGGGCGTCGCCGGCATACCAGTTCTGCACGGTGGAGTATTTCACCTCCGCACGGTCCTCCACAATGATTTCCACGATGGCGGCATGCAGCTGGTTTTCGTCGCGCATGGGGGCGGTGCAGCCTTCGAGATAGCTCACGTAGCTGTCGTCGTCGGCCACAATCAGCGTGCGTTCGAACTGGCCCGTGCCTGAGGCGTTGATGCGGAAATAGGTGCTAAGTTCCATTGGGCAGCGCACGCCCTTGGGGATGTAGACGAACGATCCGTCGGAGAACACGGCCGAGTTGAGCGCGGCGTAGAAGTTGTCCTTGTAGCTCACCACCGAGCCGAGATATTTCTTGACGAGATCGGGATAATCGCGCACGGCCTCGGAGATGGAGCAGAAGATGATGCCCTTCTCGGCAAGAGCCTCCTTGTGGGTGGTCTTGACGGAAACGGAGTCCATCACCGCGTCCACGGCCATGCCTGCCAGCTGTTTCTGTTCCTGCAGGGGGATGCCGAGCTTGTTGAACGTGTCGAGCAGCTCGGGGTCCACTTCGTCGAGCGATTTGGGACCCTCCTTTTTCACCGGAGCGGCATAATAGCTTATGGCTTGGAAATCAATGGCGGGCATGTTGAGGTGCCCCCATGTGGGAGGTGTGAGCGTGAGCCAGTAGCGGTACGCCTTCAGTCTGAAATCAAGCAGCCATTCAGGCTCGCCTTTTTTGCGCGATATGAGCCGGACCACATCCTCGTTAAGTCCCACGGGGATGATGTCGGTGTCGATGTCGGTTACGAAACCGTATTTGTAGTCGCCTTGTGTGACGTCGTTGATTACTTGCTCCGACGCCTGGGCTTTCTTGTTGTCTTGTTCCATGTCACGTTGCGGACAAAAGGGAATATTGTGTATGATACGGATTATCTGTATGTAGGCAACCCGCAGGTTATCTATTTGAGAACAACCGACAGGCTGTTAAGGTTGATGCCTGTCAGCAGCCTGTCACCCATCCTAAGAGAGCCGGACCGAGGTTGAGGATTGCATGGATTGCATGCCCGTTGCCGATGGTCGACATAGCTCCGAAGTTTGTAGAGGGCTTGATGGTCAGCCACAGGTTGAGCAGCAGGCTCAGCCCCAGCATCCATTCGAAGCAGTAGAACACGGCACCTCCGATGCGGTCGAGTGCACCAAGGCTCAGCGCGTGGGCTGCGGTCTTGAAGAAGTGTGCCACAAGCCTCACCCCCAGATAGCCTGCAAGGAACAGGATGATGTTGGCAAGCACACAGTCGGTATAGGTGGGGGCGGTCTGGTGTCCGGTACCGTCGGTGCCGGCAATCACGGCAGCCATCCAGTCGGAGCCTATGTGGCACAGGAGCACGCCAAGCAGCAATCCGCCCAGCGAGCCGGCCTGTACAATCAGGCCCTTGCGGAAACCGAGCACCACCGACACCACAAAAATCACAAGTATAACAATGTCAAGCTTGGTCATGAGCAACGGGAGTCCTTTGTTTTCTCAATGATGATGTTGCATAGCTCCGGAATGTAGGGACGCACGGTCTGTGCGTCCGTGAAATACATTTTGGTTATCAGTCTATTGTCGGACGCACAGACCGTGCGTCCCTACAATGTTGACCAAAATTTAGCGTTTTATCAACATCCTCTTTTTAATTATAGTGCAAATTTAACACATATTTCCATGAGTAGGGGTAAAAGGGAGCGATTTTTCACATGTGTTGTAAACCATCGGGGCAGACGGAGTGTTAAGCTAAATGAATGTTAAAACTATTTGCTCTATGAAAAAAATCATTTTCGCACTTTTGGCTCTTATCGTTTCGGCCGGTGCAAGTAAGGCTGACGCAGTGGAACTGCAGGTGGGTTACGGCGGCTACACGCAGATGGATGCCACAAACTGTCATGACCACTGGCATGGTGTCAACAACGCCTGGGGCGCCCTCACAGCAGGGGTGAACTTCAATGTGCTCCGCAATTTCGCAATCGGCCCGAGCTACACGTTCTCGAGCTGCACCACCAAGGGCGGCCCTGAACATTCGTCAATCGCCTACCATGCCATCATGCTCAACGGACGCTACCATTACTGGAGCAACCGCATCGTCTCGCTCTATGGCCATGTCGGGCTGGGTGCCGTGATTTCGCACATGATGCCATATCATGGCGACTCCTACAACTGCACCTATTTCGCCTACCAGTTCTCGCCGCTGGGCGCGCACGTGAGCATCTCGCCGTCGTGGGCCATCTTCGGTGAACTCGGCTTCGGTGCCCAGGGCTTGCTGCAGGTCGGCTTCCGCTTCAATCTCTGACGCTGTTGGAAAAATTTGGTATTAATTCTTGAATTTTTGAGATTATCCGGTAAGGCGGTGTGCCATGTTTGCGGCACTCCGCCTTATTGCCGGAAATAATTCGTAAATTTGGCACACCGAACCGTGAAATTCAGAAACTCCAGCCATGGCAAAGGAAAAAATTTTTGAACAGACCTACTTTCTCACTCCGGCCGAATGCAATCCGGAGGGGAGGATGCCCATAACCCTTCTCATCAACCGTCTCATCGAGGTGGCCACGCTGCATGCCAATCAGCTTGGCATCGGATATGACTCGCTGGTGGAGCGGCACGGCACATGGGTGCTGTCGCGCGTGGCTGTGGAGATGCGCCTGTATCCGGGTGTAAATGACCACTACACGGTGCGTACGTGGGTCAACGGCATCAACCGCCTCTTTTCGGAGCGCTGTTTTGAAATTGTCCTGACCGATACCGGCGAGACAATAGGATATTCGCGCACGATCTGGGCGGTGATGAACACCGACACCCGCACGGTGGCCGACATCTCGCACATGGAATGGATTTCAACCATGATTCCCGAAGGAAAGGAATGCCCCATTGCACCCCCTGAGCGCCCCCGTCCGGTGCAGGATGTGACCCACACCGAGAACTACCGATTCAATTACTGCGACCTTGATTTCAACCGGCATGTGAACTCATCCCGCTACATTGAGCTGCTCCTGAACCAGTGGACGCTTGATTTCCACGACCATAACCGCCTTACGCGCTTCGAGATAGCCTACATGCACGAGGCATATTTTGATGAGGAGGTGGAGGTGCGCCTGGCTGAGCACACCGAGGGCGTCACGGTGAATGTGCGTGCCGAACTGCTGCACGACGGCAATGCCCTCTGCCGCTCGGTGCTCGCATTCAATCCGCGTTGAGCGGATGGCTAAAGCTAAAGCAGCTAAAATAGCTATTATAGCTATCATAGCTATTTTAGGCTCTGACCGAACACGCGCTTCTGCCCTTTGCCGCCCGTTTCCTTGCCGTAGGCCACGGCGTGATGCGGGCAGATATGGTAACAGCGCAGGCACATGGCGCAGTTGCTGCCCCACACGGGTGGAAGCTGCGTGATGTTGTTCATCGGGCATGATTTCACACACAGTCCGCAGCGGGTGCAGCTGTCGGTGGCATGAAATGGCTTGGGGCTCATATAGAACATGCAGAACACCGGGTAGACAATGGCTGTTTTCAGCCACGCCCATTTGCCGCGCACAACGTCAGCCCCGCTGAATCCACGCCGCATGGCCTCGGCGATGGTTCTCACACGCTCCGGCATGGCATCAAGTTTGCGCTGCGCCGAGTCGGGGGAGTCTACATCGAACCCTTTCATGTTCACGTAGGTGTTAGGCATCGTTACCGAGAACGCCGCCCGGGGGGTGAAACCGCGGCGTCCGGCAATTTTGCTCCACTGGTGGTCGGCCATGCCGATGTCGTCGCCGCACGTGCATACAAGGTAATGGAGTGTGCCGGGCTGCTCTATCAGCTTGCAGCGACGCATGAATGCCACCACTACAGGTGGCACGCCCCATGAGTACACCGGGAACACCCACACCACATTCTCTCCGGCAGAGACATTGATTACCTGCGCCGGCGGGTCGAGAAGCCGCTCACCTTCGAGCTGAAGTATATCGCCGCCGATGTGCCCCTGCAGCTGCCGCGCAACCAGCAGCGAATTGCCTGTACCTGAAAAGCAGATTATCATGAGTGGAGAGCGGGGTTAGCGGATGGTGACCTGCGTGGCTCCGTAGCCGTACTCGCGGAACGATGCATCCTGCACGTCATGGGTCTTGTAGCGGTAGTTCAGCTCTTTGTTAAGGGCCTGGCGCAGCACGCCTTCACCTTTGCCGTGGATAAACACTATTTTCATCCCCTTGTTGCGCAGGTTCTGGTCCATGATGCGGCGGAAGGTGTCGATCTGATAGTTCAGGATGTCGGCGGTGCTCATTCCGGCGGTCGTGTCGAGAAGCTGATTGATGTGCAGGTCGACCACCAGGGGGGAGTCGGCACCGGTCTTTGCTGATTTCTTTACCGGACGTTTAAGCGTTGGGCGGCGTTCGTCGTCGGCACGTTTTGAGCGCATGGCATCCTCGAGGGCGGCGCTGTTGAACACCTTGGCACGCTGGGGTATGTCGTTCTTGACGATGTCAACGGCTATCACCGGCTGCTCGAAATAGGGATTCTCGCGGAAGCAGTGAAGCTTGAAGAATTTCGTGGTGTCCAGGCTGGTCTCGATGGCCACCGGTGCCTTGAGTGCGAACTCCTTGTCGCGCTTGAAGGCTACGTACTGGAATGCCACGCGGTCCAGACGTCCCACCTGCTCTCCGGTAAGTTCCTCGATGAAAATCTGCATGTTCGGCTCTATGAGGCCTGCATGGCGGCAGGTCCATCCCTTTTCATCGTCGGCCCGCGAGAGATAGGTGAAATAGAGATAGTAGTTCGAGTCGTTCACCAGATAAGCCTCGAACGTGGTGGTGTTCAGGTGCTTCAGCTCCACGGCCTCGTAGGCGAGCACCACATTGAGCGAATCGCCCTCCGGGGTTTCCACCACCGGCGGTTGCGGGGCAGCCTCGGGCATCTGCGTGGGCACGAATTTGCTGCGTGCCTGCTGTTCCTGTTCCTGACGGTGCGAGCCTGTGCCGCCGAACACGTCGCGGCGCATTTTCTCCTCGCCTGGAGCGCTTACAACCACCAGCTCCTTCATCAGCACCGGGGTTATGAAGCCGTCATCCTCCTCCACATGGGCAATCTGCCCGTCAATCTTCACTACGCGTCCGCCTCCGGTGGAACTGAGGAAACGCACTGTATCGCCTATTTTTGCCATAATGTAGTCATATTAAATCAGGGTGCCGCAAAACACAAAAACGCTTGATTCTGCAACACAATACTGCAAAATTAAGCGTTTTTCAGTAATTCCGGAATAGTTTCGGATTCTCCTCGTTATAAGGAATGACAAAAATGGTGAAACTATGTGTTTACATATCGGCTGTGTGCGGAGGCATGGCGCCTTTTTGGGTGCATACATAAGCTGATACCTTCACGGCCAGCGCGTGTGCGTCGGCTATGGTCTTGCCTTTGAGCAGCGAGGCGATGAATGTGCCTGTGAATGAATCGCCGGCACCGACGGTGTCAACAACCGTTACTTTGGGCGTCGGATAAAAGGATTCGTCATTGTCTGCAAATATATAGCTGCCGTTGGTGCCGCAGGTCAGTATGAGGGCTTTCAGATGATAGGCGTCCAGCAGGGTTTTGCAGCAGGTTCCGGTGCAGTTGTCTGCAATGTCCAGCAGGCGGCAAACCACCGGTAGCTCCTCATCGTTGAGCTTCAGGATGTTGGATAGCCTAAGCGACTCCTCCACCACTTCGCGGTTGAAAAAATGCTGCCGGAGATTTACGTCAAACACAACAAGGCTTCCTTCCTTGGCGGCTACAGTCTGGATGAAGCGGCGGATGGTGTTGCGCGAAACTTCCGAACGCTGAGCAAGCGAGCCGAAACACACGGCGATGGTCTCTGATGCGAGTTGCTCCATTTCGGCATTCCAGGGGATGTTGTCCCATGCCGCCCCCTCCTTGATTTCGTAAGCGGGCTTTCCTTCGGCATCGACTGTTACCTGAACTGTGCCGGTGGGGAAGGGTACACGCGGCAGCAGGAACGGCAGGCCGACATTGGTGAAATTACTGATCAGCTCGTCGCCGAGCGTGTCGCATCCCACGGCACTGACCGCACATACCGGGAATCCGGCCTGAGCCACATGGAACGCGAAATTGGCGGGCGCGCCCCCGATCTGTTTCCCTCCGGGCAGGCAGTCCCAAAGAGCCTCGCCTATCCCTACAATTTTATTGTTCATATTCTTATTGGGTTACAAACTGAAAATATGGAATTGACGTTGAAGAAGAGGCGTTGCCAGGTGCAAGCCCGGGCAACGCCACACCATATAGAAATGGAATTGGAAACCGCTGATTTTTAATTGTGAAGGATGATTTTACGTACCGACTTGCCGCGGCGTTCAATGTAAAGTCCTGTCTGGGGATTGCTTACTTCCATGCCCTGCAGGTTGTAATAAACGGCCGGGGCATCGGCATCTTCGGCTGCGATGCTTTCCACACCCGAGAATTCGTTGGGTGTGTAACCTTCGTGAAGTGTCTGATAGTTGGTCCAGCCCACCCGTTCTCCCGGTTTCACGCCGTGGAACACGATGTCGACGTAGCATATCGGGAAGGCATAGACATCGCTTTCGCGCTTGTAGGTGAACAGGTTGTAGCAGTTTGTAGGCTTACCGGTGTAGGTGATATCCTCCGGACCGTTGCCTTTGGTCGACGGGAGCGGGAATGTGGCTGTGCGCTGCATTGCGCCGAGTTGGTCGGTGGTGCCGGTGGCGTTGGTGCCGTCGAATTTGGTGGAGGTGTTCGCCTGCACGAAGTCGTTTTCAATAGTTACGGTGGCAGGTGCGTCGATTGTCACATACACGCCTGTTATGTCATCGCAGTGCATCTCGTCCAAGTCGTTGATGCGGCCTTTGTCGGCCGATTCCATCACGAAGCGTACGCGGAAGTCGCCACCTTCGGCCGGTGTGTCCACAAGTGAGCCACCTTTGTAGTATTGTTCGGGAACTGTGACGTAGGCCAGACCGTTAGCATCCATCGTGGCCTTTACAAGGAAACCGTCGACGGTGCCGGCTTCCAGTGCTGCCTGCGTTTGTGTGGCGTCGGCTTTGGTGAGGTCGGCGAATTTGTTCTTCACTGAGGCGGTTGTAGTGCCGTATTCAAATGCGGTGAGGTCGGCATTTGCCTGTGTGTGGCGGTACTCAGGCTGATAGAGCACCTGCATGGTGAGCGCCTTGCCGATGCGGTAAACCTCTTTGTCGAGAGCTCCGCGGAGCTGGTTGTCGATGAGAGCCTGTGAGGCATCAATGTTGAAACCGTGATAGTCGGTCTGTGCGCCGGCGGTAATAGCGGTCGCGGCTGCAACGCAAAGGAGTAAAAACTTTTTCATGTGATTAAAATTTTAGGATTTGAGTGTGTTGCAAAACTGCAGGATCGACCGTAGATGCTGGGAATCGTTCAGTTGCAACACCCTCATTGGTTATTGTTGATGGTTTTTATACTGTCGTTATTCTAAAGTTCCGGGACGGTTGAGCGTTTTTGTGAACTTGCGTCCCCAGAGGTCGGTGAATTCCACTGTGACGGGTGCGTCGGCGGTGGTGGCGTTGGCGCGGAACATGTGTGCGGTGTGCTCGGGATCCATGCCTGAATTCCAGCTGCCGTATTCCTCCTTGATCGGGAGCAGGTATTTGATGATCAGATAGGGGTCGGGCAGAGCCACACGGCGCACCTGCAGTTCCTTCCCGTTCTCGAACATCTTCACGGTGCAGCCCGGTTCGTAGGCCCACACATTGGCAAGGATGTTGTTTTTCGAGGCGCCGGTGACAAAAGCCTTTGTGAAGTCGGTGTTGTCGATGATTGTGGTGTTTAGGTCGTAGACGCGTATCTGTTCGTTTTCATCAAGATTGTACCCCTTGAAAATGTGGGTGGGATTCTTGGCATCGGCCGTGAAGTCCCAGATGCCCATTCCCCAGGGTGCGCCGTCGAAGCATACGGGGAGATTGGCTTTGTAGGGCTTGAAGCCTGCAGGCCACCAGCCGCCGTTGGTTCCGGCGTAATTGTACTCGCGGATGTTACCTTCGGGAGTGTGCTGGAAGTGGTTCTTGTGCGCGTGTCCCGACATAACCTTCACATTGGTGAAATCGGCCAGCAATGCTCCGAGCTGCGGTCCTCCGTCGTCAAAACGGTACACTTTGGAGATGGTCTGACCGTCGGCCACGGGATAGGTGAGGAAAATGCCGTGCATGGTTATGAACAGCGGTGCGGTCTTGTCCTTGATTGTGGCAAGGTCGGCGGCAATCCAGTTGAGCTGCTCTTCGGTCAGAGCCGTGGTGTAGGAGCGTTTACCTGACACGCCGGGCGAAGCGCCGGGGTTGGTGTATACAATGTTGTCAACGACAATGAAGTGCGCCCCGCCACGGTTGAACGAGTAGTAGGTGGGTCCATTGAAGTTGCGCCACAGGCCGGTTGTTTCAAAATCGCCGGAAGTGAACGGGTCGTTGTCGTGGTTGCCCATTGTGTGATACACGGGTGCGTTCACCTGAAAATCCTTGTTGAACATGTCGAGCGTGTAGCCGAAGCCGTTGGCCAGAAACCAGTCGCAGATAATGTCGCCGAGAGTAATCACGATGGGGTCAGTGCCCTTGGCGCGCAGGGCATCGATTGTTTTGTTTATCTCAGGCACATAGAAGTTCTTCAGCAGTTCCACATCGCCCTCGCGGTTAGAAATCTGCGGGTCGGCTATTGCTACGATTGACAGCGGGCCCTTCGAGGCTATCGGTTTCAGTGTGAAGGTGATGTCGGTTGAGTTGAGGCGGTCAATCTGTTTCCAGAAGCATGGACGGTTGCCGTCGAGGCTCACTGTTGGTTCGTAGCCGCTGGGGGTGGACACGAAGATATAGCCGAGTTCCATTTCTGACTGGAGCACGAAGTTGCCCTCGGCATCTGTGGTGGTGAGATTGATACCGTCGGATACCACCACATCGGCGAGCGGGGCGCCTGCGTCGGTGATCACCTTGCCGGTCACACCCACTTCGCGCGGCAGAGGCTGGCGGATGTTGGGTGTGCCGAACACTTCATCGTCGTCGGAGCATGCCGTGAACAATGGTAGCCCCAGGGCGCATATCAGAGTTGCGAAATATAGTTTTGTTTTCATGAATTAACAGAGGTTGTTTTTAAGTTTACGCGGGCTGTCAGCCTTTGCAGTGAATCTGGATGTTTAAGAAGAGCTCGCCACCGTCTATGCGTATGGCCAGACGGAGCCAGTTGCCGAAGTTGGGCTGCACCTTGATGGGGTGGAGCCCCACGCCGGTGAAGGTCACTGGTGCCGAGCCGTCGTCGGCCCAGTTGACTCCGTCGTGCGAAATCTGCACCTGAGCTGTGAGCGTCGGATTGTCGCCCCGGGCATGTTCGATCATTATAAAGAATATTGCCTCGTCGGCCCACCCCGTTTCATAAGGATGGGTGTCGAGCTCGCCGGTAAACCATTTTTTTATTTCCAGGTGAGAGGCATTGAAATTTTTCATCGTGCTGTTGTTTTGAAGATGATGAAATGATGTGTGATGTGCCGGCAGATTATTCCTGCGACACCACCACAGAATCGATATAGAAGAACACGCGCCGTGGCTGGTCGGTCTCCACCCAGAAAAGCGGATTGATAAGATTGTCGATACGGTGATAGCCGGGCACGTTGGTCACGTGTGTGCCGCGCAGGTCCCAGATGCGGTCCTGACACTGGAACTCCACATACTCGCGGTTGAGCGTGTCGATTTTAAGGCGCATGTACTGCCAGTTGAGCTTGCAGTCGGTCTCATTGTAGATGAGCTTCTGATGTGAATCGGGAATCACCTGGAAAGCCTCGTGGCGTCCGTCGGGATAACGGCGCCCGAACCACCAGGGGTCGATGCCGCGTTTGCACCAGTCGCCTTCAAGTCCGAAGGCCCATTCCTTGTCGGTCACATCGGCCGAGTTCTCTATCTCCCAGCGCTGCACGAGGTTGCCGTTGAAACAGTTGAGATGGCGAACCCCCACCTGATAGCGTTCGCCGCGCTCCTGGATGTCGAAGCCCATGCCGAACGCACGGATGCTCTTTTCATGCAGCCCTGGTTGCGGAGTGCCCTCGGGCGAGAGGGTGTCCTGTTCGGCCGTGTATGAGAACCAGCATTCAATCTGCAGATAGCGGCTGCCGGGACGGTAGAACGACAGGCGTTTTATGGCATGACCCATCGATCCCGGAGCGGGGATCTCCTCATAACGCGAGCAGACAGGGCGGGTGGAAAGTTTGAGGCTGAAGGTGCCCGACATGGCGCCGTGGCTGCCGGGGTAACGGTATGTGGCCGAACTGAGCATCACCGGGGGCCACTGGTCCTTGTTGACCAGAGTGGGTGGCACATCGAAGTCGGGATATTCCGTGAAATTGGGTAGCAGTGTCATCCACCCGTTGAACCCGGTGTTGAACACATCGTAGGCCAATATGCGCTGCAGCGGCATGAACCGGCTGCGAAGCAGAATTTCGTCTACACTCATATTGTAAATCGTGGTTTTGAGTATCTGGTAATCAAAATAGTATCGTTAATTGTCGGTGCGGCTGACTCAGGCCGTTTACCAGCCTGGGTTCTGCTCGATGATTCCGTTGGAGATGTTGACCTCGGTGGCCGGGATGGGGAACAGCGGCAGGCGTTTGTCGTATTTACGCGGCAGAATCCTGATAATCTTGCCGGCATCGAACATGGGCTTGAAGTCGGCGAATCCGCATTCATCCACTTCGGGAGTCCAGGGCCAGTAGTAGTCGCCGTCCTTTTCAAGCTTGGCCATGCCAGCCTTTGTGGGGAAGGCGTAATAGTCGTGGCTGCATGCCTTCTCATACCATCCCCAGCGGAGAAGGTCGAAGAAACGGCGTCCCTCCCAGGCAAATTCCACACGGCGTTCGCGGCGTATGGCCAGACGCATTGTGTTCTGGTCGGCCATGGTCAGGGCCGGGTAGAGGTTTGTGTTGTCGCGGGTGGTCTTGTAAGCGCGTGCTCGTACATCGTTTATGGCGTTGAGCATGGCGGCGTCCATCTCGCCAAGTTCCACCTTTGCCTCGGCGAACATGAGCAACACGTCGGCGTAGCGTATGATGATGGTGGGATTCTCGCTGACATTCTTGCCGGTGCGCCAGCTGTCCTGCGCGCCTTTGCGCAGGCATGTGGCTGTGGTGGCGGCATATTGATCGTTGGCTTTGGTATCCTTGTTCTTCACCGGTTTGCCGTCGAGCAGCACGGTGGTTGCCGACGGTGCGGGATCGTACACGCAGCCGTAGATCACAGAGCCGGGTGCCACGAATGTCTCGTTGCAACGCGGATCGCGGTTGAGATAGGGGTTGTGGGGGTCGAACAGGGGCGACTCGTCGATGGGCTTGCCGTCGGTGCACTCGAAAGCAGCCAGAAGGTCCCACGACGGATAGGCGCCCGCTCCGGAGCTTACGGTGGTGCGGAGCATGAACGAGTTGACCGAGCTTGACTGTCCCAGGTCGGTGGAGTTGGCTATGGCGAAAATGGTCTCGCCGTTGTCGATGGTAAGGTCACGGAACAATTCGCCGAAGTCGGGGTAGAGACTATACTTTTTCGAGTCCATCACCTCTTTGGCGGCATCGCGGGCAATCTCCCAGTCCTCCTTGGTGAGTGCGATGCGGGCCTTGAGGGCGAGAGCGCAGTAGCGGTTCACGCGCCACAGGCCTGCCACATTGTTGGTTTCGGGGAGGTGGGCAGCTGCGTAATCGTAATCCTCATAGATGTTGCGGAGCACTTCCTTTTCCGATACACGTCCCATCTGGCGCGCCTCGTCGATGGTGATGGAGGTGGTGTAGAAAGGCACGTCGCCCCACAGGGTGATCAGGCGCGAGTAGAAGTAGGCGCGGAAAAAGCGTGCCTCGCCCACAAGGCGGTGATTCTCGTCGGTCTGTTCCAGCTCAGCGAGCTTTTCTATCACACGGTTGCAGCGGCTGATGGCTTTGTATGAGTTTTTCCATGTGGATTCAATTCAGGATGTGGTGCTCGACAGCGATGCCGCAGGCACATCGTACACTTTGTTGCGGTGGCAGAAGTCATCGGTATGGCCGTCGGTGAACCAGCGTATTTCCAGCTGGTAGGGGTAGGTGCGGTACAGGTCGTTGAGCGAGATGCGCACTTCGTCCATGTTGGAGTTCCATGTGTCCGATGACGGCTCGGTGAGCGGCTGCAGGTCCAGGTCGGCGCAGGATGACACGGCCGACAGGGTTGCGAATGCAAGGATACCCTTAAATATATTCTTGAGTTTCATATTGGTTCTGATCTTTCACGGTTAGGTTAGAAGGATAAGTCGACGCCGAAAGTATAGGTGGTGGCGATGTAGTTGGTGGCGCTTGCATTCACCTCGGGGTCCCATCCCTTGGGGTAATGGTGGAAGCAGAAGGGATCCTCCACATTCACGTAGACTCTGAGATTCTTGAGGCGTATTCTGTTGATGAGCTTCTTTGGGAAGGTGTAGCTCAGATTGATGTTCTTGCAGCGGAAGTAGCTTCCGTCCATAAGCCAGAAGTCCGACATCTCGTAGTTGTTCTTGTCGCCGGTGGTGTTGCACAGACGCGGATAGCGGGCCTCGAGGTTCTGCTCCGGAGTGTTGTACAGGCTCCAGTAGTTGCCCATGATGATTTCGGGGGCTGCACGGAAACTCTGCTGGCGTACCATCACCTCCGACATGCGCACTTTCTTACTTCCCACCCCGTTGAAGGTGGCCGACAGGTGGATGTCCTTCCATCCCACGTTGATGTATCCGCCGTAGAGCAGGTGGGGGAGTGATGCACCGAGCACCTCGCGGTCGTATGTGGCGTCGATGGCCCCGTCGGGCACCCCGTCGGCACCGCCGAGGTCCTGATAGCGCACGTCGCCGGGGCCTACGGCGGCAATCAGTTTGGCCGAGTTGGCCACCTCATCGGCAGTCTGGTAAAGTCCCATGGAGCGGTAGCCGTAGTACGCCATGTATTCGTCGCCTTCGCGGATAATGCAGTCGCCGGAATATTTCACCGTGCCGCCCAGATTGCCCATCTTCGATTTGGAGTCGGAGAGATTGAACCCGACAGAATAGCTCCAGTCGCGGTTGATGTTGTCGCGCCACGAGAGTTTGATTTCCCATCCGCGCGTGTTCATGTCGCCGGCGTTAACCTCCGGGGGCTCGTAGCCGGTGAATAGAGGGATTTCTGTGGCTATGAGCATGTCCTTGGTTTTCTTGTAATATATGTCGCCGGTGAAGTCCAGACGGTTGTTGAACATCGAGAAGTCCACCCCCACGTCCCATGTGTGGGTCGATTCCCAGGTTATGTCGCGTACGGCGTAGCGCACCTGTGCGCCTGCCGTGGCCGATTCCGGACCCTGCGAGCCGAACATCACGTTGTTGAGCAGATTGACCGAGGCCTGGTAGGGATAGTTGCCTATGCGTTCGTTGCCCAGCGAACCGTAGGATGCGCGGATCATCATGTTGGAGAGCACCGGGCTTACGCCGGCCATGAAGCGCTCGTTGGTCAGACGCCATCCAAGCGATGCCGAGGGGAACCAGCCCCAGCGGTATTTCGAGTCGAAGCGTGACGAACCGTCGCTGCGGATGTTGGCCTGCAGGAAGTAACGGCTGTTGAAGTTGTACATCACGCGGCCGAAGAACGAACGGTAGGCGTTTTCGAATGCCGAACCCGAGGTGGTGATTTTGTTCTTGTTGGCGTTGTCGAGGTAGGGATAGTCGCCGAGGGTCATATCCTCCGTGGTGGTGGTCATGGTCTCGTAGTGATATGAGTAATCCTCATAGCCGGCCATCACATTCACGTTGTGCAGGCCGAAGTCCTTATAGAATGTGGCGGTGATTGACTTCTCGAGCGAACGGGTGTCGAGGCGTGTCTCGGTCAGGTTGTTGGTCTCGTAGCCCGACACGTAGCCCAGAAGCTGGTCGGTTTCATAGGCATCGTAGAATGGCACGGCCTTCTGCATGTCCTTCACTTTCTGCCACTGCATGGTGGGGGTGATATTGGCATTGAATGTGAGGAAGTCGAACGGCTTGTAAGTGAGTGAAATGCGTCCGGTCAGATAGTCCACCGTGTTCTTCTTTTCTCCACCCTGGGTGAATGCGCCTTCGGTGTTCGAACCTGATTGTCCGGATGCTATGCGTCCGTCGGGATATGTGCCGAGATAGATGGCCGGATAACGGAGTGCTGCCCCGATGGGGCTTCCGGAGTGGGGGTCGTTCTTTACGGCGTGACGCATGGAGAGGTCAACGTTGGCGCTCCACTGCTTGTTGAAGTTCAGCGCGTTGTTGGCACGCATGAAGATGCGTTCGTGGTTCGAGTTGCGGTAGAGGGCCTCGGTCTTCTCATACGATGCCGAGATGCGGGTCTTCACCTGCTTGTTGCCGTAGGAGAGGCTGAGGGTGTGTTTGTGGCGCGGAGCGTTCTTGCGGAGCAGGCGGTCACGCCAGTCGTAGATGGGATATTCGATGGGGTCGAAATAGTTGTTTGTCAGGTAGGAATCGATGTAATCTTTGGAGTAGGTGGGATATTCACCGCCCTCGGGGTTTCCGGCCTCGTTCCACCGCAGCTCATTGATCACCTGCATGTGGCGGATGGGGTCGGTGACAAAATCGGGATAGCTTGAGGCATGAATCAGCGAGACTTCGCCGTTATAGGTGATTTTCAGGTCGCCCTCCTTGGCACCTTTCGTGGTGATGAGGATAACGCCGGCGGCGGCACGCGCACCGTAGATTGAGGCGGCTGCGGCGTCCTTGAGGACCGAAATTTGATCCACATCGTCGGGGTTGACATTGTCGATGGAGCTTACGGGGGTGCCGTCAACAAGGATGAGCGGCGAGCTGTCGCCCATGGTTGTCACACCGCGCACCTGGATGGAGCCGCTCGCGCCGGGCATCGAGCCGTTACGGGTTATTTCCAGACCAGGGATGGCACCCTGCAGCGCGGTCGACAGGTTGGGGGAGCGCTGTTTCGACAGCCGTTCGGAGTCGATGGCTCCCACGGCTCCGGTGAGGTCTTTTTTCTTGACCACGGCGTAACCGATCACAACGGTTTCGTCAAGCATCACCACATCGGGTTCCATCTTGAACTGCAGGGGGGTCTTGCCGTCCCATTTCAAGGATATGGGTTTATAGCCAAGAAAGTTACATTTTACTTCCGTGTTGAAGGGCACCGATGAGATGGTGAAATTGCCGTCGGCATCGGTCATGGCGGTGTATTTGTTGTTGCTGTCGGAGATTACGGCCCCCGCAATGGGTTCGTCGGTCTCGTCGGTGACCGTTCCCTTCAGGGTGCCGGTCTGAGCCATCGCTGCCGCCGGCACCAGCGTGGCAGCCGTCAGGACAGCGGCCGCGAGCGCCTTGCGCAACGTTTTTATCACTGATTCCATTGGATATTTCATGGTTTATGTGTTGAAAGGGTTTACTTTACGAATTCGAGTTTCACAGTCTGGTTGTATTCCTTTACAGCCTTGTCGCCTTCATGCGGATGCTGTGCCGAGAAGCGGCTCTGGGCCTGCTGCAGAATCTGGTCGATGTACTTGCCGCTGTAGGCAATCTCGGTGGCGGGACGCAGGCGGATCTTGACGCTCCCGCAGGGGTTCTGCATCTGGAATGTACCTTCGAACAGCTGGTAGGCGCTGTCCTTGGTGTACTGGAAATTGTAGGTGAATGTTTCCGTCCAGTTGCCGGTGGCTCCCGAGGTGCCCTGTGTGGCAGTGAGTGTGGTGGTTTTCGGTGCCATAAGCGGTTTCCACTCGTTGCCGTCGAGATACTCGCACATCCAGTAGGCGGCGCAGCCGCTGAAGATATGCCCGGTGAACTCGAAGCGCATCTGCTTGTTGGCGGGAATCTCGCCGAGCATGGGGTTGCTGCACTCAATGAGCCAGTAGTCGGTGGTCACGATGCCGCGTACGATGATGTCGCCGTGTCCGCCGGTCTGCACACGCATCCCCTTGCCGTCGTCGGGACGGTCGGATTTGTCGGAGTTGTAGAACCGGATAGTTCCGCTGCCGGTCGAGGCGTTGGCATAGCTGTCGATAAATCCGGCCTTGGTCTTGTCGAAGTTTCCGTTGCCCCAAGTCTCGGAGTATTCGGAAACGGATTTGTCGAACGCCCATTCGGTGATGATGTTGAGGTCGACTGCCGCCTGAATTATCGAGACGGTATAGTGTTGGCCACCTATTGTCACGGTTATGTCGGTCTTGACTTCCTCGGCGGTGCGGTTGGCCGGGAATGTCACCGTCACGTTGGTCTCACCGTTGCCTGAGCTGGGTGAAAGCACAAAGTCGGGATTGCTGCAGGTGGCTGTCCATTCACCTTCGCCAAGCACGGTGAACGAGGCTGTGGTGACCTGAGGCTCCACCTCGATTTTCTTTACGGACACGCCGGTGGGCACCATCGCGCTCTGGTTGATGGCCAGGGCTTTGGGCGTGACGTCGTCGCCGATGAATTTTATGCGGCCCGAGCGTGGGGAAGTATCCTCGTTGGCCGATACCTGGATTGTGAAAACAGTGGCGTCGCCTTCGTTCGATGTGCTCACGATGCTGAACCAGTCGTTGTCGTGGTTTACCACATAGTGCACGTTGGCGGTCACGGTCATTGTAAGTATGCCTCCGTCGGATGATACGGATATCTCTTTATCCGACAGGTTCATGTAGCTCGGCTTGTCGTCGGAACATGATGCCGCTGCCAGTCCGGCCATAACGCAGACCAAAAATCGCAGTAGGAGATTTTTCATGGTTGTTTATGTTAAAAGATTATTGATTTTTGAGTTTTCATGTCTCGGATTAGGGAATTTATTCATGTGGCTTCAGAGGGGGCGGGACTTCCAGTGCCGAGAGGCTTGCGGCCACGCGCCGGAGGGCATACGGGCGGAAATCGGACCATGCATAGCAACCTGACCTGCCATGCTGCGGCATCGGTAGATGCTGCTCTTCGCCATTCAGGAGCACTTTCACCAGCACATGGCCCGCATCGTTGCGGAAAAACACGAAGTTCAGGCGTGAGGCCATCGGTATGCGCCAGGTCTGCCATATGTCTTTCACCCGGTTCAGATTGGAGGTGGATTCACCCCAGCTTCCTGCATCGAGCAGCGCCAGGAGTGCCATCATGCAGCCGTCGTGGCCGAAACGCATGCGCAGGCCGCGGTAGCCTGATTCTATGTCGGAGTCAGCCACGTCAATGATGTTTTCGAGAATGCGGCCGGCCTGCTGCCATCCGCGGCCCATGTTTACCGGGTGGCGTCCTTTCTGCATATATTGGCGGACATTTTCGGCCTCCCACATGGCATCGGCTTGCTCAGGGGTGAACAGTTCGGTGAACGATTCGGGACGGTCGAGCCACGGGGCGGCGCACCGCAGTGTGAACATGGCGGCGCACAGTTCCACGGCATCGAATGGCGATGCTGCCTCAGGTGTGGTGAAAATCCGCGCGAGCCATTCTTCAAGGTCGATGTTCCTCTCTACGAAACCGCGCCAGAGCGCATACCATTTTCCATCGTGTGAGCGGAGACTCTCGTCGATGGGAAGTTTTGTCGGGCAGTCGTTGGCGTAGGGGTTCAGGAAGGTGTGGAAGCTGCTGCTCACGTCGCCGCGCACATCGGCGATCCCGGTAAGCGATGCTATGGCGCAGTTGAAGGCCTCCATCGACCGTGCCGTGCGCATCACGTTGGTTGACTGCGCGCGCACCTTGGCGCCCGGTGCCATGACTTCAGGATATTCAGCCGTTATTTTTGCTGCATATGTCTGCCACTGTCTGCTTCCGCCGGCAGTGAGGTCGCCTGTGCGCAGGTTGACCGTCGGCCACAGCATGCGCAGCCTTTCGAGCGCCGATGCGCCGGTGTGGGTGAGCGCTCCGGCCGAGTCGCCCCATTCCAGGGCCTTGCGTATAAGCGGAAGCACCGAAGAGGAGTCGATATGGCGGATGCCGTGGCGGCAATAGGTGCTTATCATGAACGGGGTGTAGCCTTCCGGGGCGTTTCTCTGTTCGGCATTGCCGAAGGTACTTACACGGTAGGTGCCGTACCAGCGGTTGTCGGCCGACATTTCAGGCATCGGCACGGAATAGATTTTCGGGCTGTTGGTGTTTATGAGCACGCGGTCGCCGTCAATGGCCACTGCCTCGCATTCCTTCGGAATCAGCGAGTCGAGTTCCACCCGGGCTGCGATGCATCTGCGGTCAAGATCGTAGACCCGCAGCTTCGATGTGGTCTGAGGATATTTGTCGCCGAATCCGAAGCAATAGAAAATCTTCCCGTCGTGAATCATGCCTGATTGTGTGGCATAGGCATCCATGTCGAACACCACTTGTTCAAGCACATCGTCGGCTCCAAGGGTTATAGCCGACCCTTCGGAGAGCGCGGGGAGGCGGAACCGGAGTGCCACAAGCTTGTTGTCGGCAAAATCAGGCGTGGCGGCAGGCACTGTGCGCCGGCGTCCGGAGAACACCCACAGGGCGCGCCGCTGGCGGTCAACAAGCCACGAGGGTGCGCCGAAGATGGTGTTCACGCCTTGTGCGTTCCATCCTGCGGTGTCGAGCGCGATGGTCTGCACGAGTTCCGAGCGCCATTTCCCTTTCCTGCGACTGATGCTTTCCACATGGCAGCGCAGGTCGAGGGGGCTTTTGGGTTGTGCCACGGAAAGGTAAACCACCGGAAATTCCGAACCCTTCACGCTCTCCACGCCCCAGTTGGCCTGGTTGCAGTGGTTGGCATCCGAAGCTGACTCCACACTGAACGAACCCACCTCACGCAGTTGAGCGCCGGTACGGTCGTAGACCACGCATTTGCCGCCGTGTTCGAACGCGAACAGCAGCCCGTCCCATAGAGCCATAGCCTGCTGGCTGCGGTGCGCGGCGTTCTTGATGTACGCCACCTCGCACGACGGCACGGCCGGTGCTGCCGACAGGTGCGCGGTGGCACCAATCAGTAATCCGAATGCTATGGCTTTGAAACGGTTCATAAGCTTGTGAGTTTGTCCGGTTGGTCCGCACGGCTTGTGCGGCGTGCATCCATGATGCGGTAAATAAGGTAAATTGCTATAATTACGGCTATCACCAGGCATGTCTGCCACATGATGGAGGTCACGGCATCATCGTAGGTTTCTGTGCACAGCAGGTATAGAAGCAGGCAGCCTATGGCTCCGAGTGTCACAAGGAAACAGTTGATGGCCATGAACGAGTAGGCTTTCACGGCCTTGCGTGTGGCCATGTCGGGGGCGACATCGGCCTGCGGGTCGTCCATGGCCTCGATTTTGGCGTAGCCCGGGCATACGTAGCCTTTCAGGTAGCCGCGCAGCTGAAGGATAGCCATGGCTGCCACAGGAATAAGAAGCCCGATGGTGGCCTCGAGCACCTGATTGTTGACCACTCCGGCAAGAGTGAATTTCAGAGTGATGCCGACCACATATGTGACAATCATTGCCATTATCACCTGGCGGCCGTTGATGCGGCGCGAGAACAGACCCCATACCGACGGGATGAACAGCGGCGCTATGACCATGGTGAGGATTGTCACCACCACTCGTTCGGCTCCTCCCATCAGGGGTATGAGCAGCGCTATGGCTATGATGGCCACGCCGAAGGCCACCGTGAAGATGCGGCCGGCCTTGATGAGACTTCTGTCGGATGCATCGGGGCGTGCGGCACCGTAAATCTGATATGTGAACACATTGGCGTAGACATTAAGTGTGCCCGACACGCAGCTCAGAGTGGCCGAGATCATGGCCGCGAGCATCACGCCAAGCATCCCTTTCATAAGCACCGTCTGGCTCATGAGGATGTAGGCCTGTTCGGGGTTCGCATCGGGGTTGATGCTGCGGTAGACCATTGCCGGCAGATACCACAGCACGGGTGTGAAGAGGTATAGGATGCCCACCAGATAGTTGCTCCGGCGTGCGTCGCGTGCGGTGGGCACGCTGATGTAGCGCTGCACGAAAGGCCAGTCGCCACCCATCTGGAATACGTTGAGCGCTGTCCACAATATCAGCCATATCCAGGGATATTCAGTCGATGTAAGGTCGAAATAGCTTGACGGAAGCGAGGGTGAGTTGATGAAATTGTCAAGGCCGCCGATGGCATGCAGCGAGAGCGGAATCATGAACAGCACCACGGCTATGAGTACGCCGAACTGAATAACATCCGTCATGAGCACGGCCAGGAATCCGCCGGCCACGGTGTATATCAGAGTGATTACACCCAGAATTATCACGGCGCAGGAGATGGACAGATGGCCGTTTGCATCGGCCAGGATGTGGCCTTCGGGCAGCGTCATTAGCGTTGACATCACCACGGCTATGGCATAGAGGGCAACTCCGGTGTGCACCCCGCGTCCGATGATGCCGGCTATGGTGTAGAAATCAACCGTGGTCTTGCCGAAACGCACCGCGATAAAATCGCCGGGCGAGTTGATTTTGATCTGACGCCATTTGCCTGCCACCCACCGGCCTGTGATCAGGCAGGCCACGCCCACCAGATTGCCGATGATCACGGCCACAAGTCCCGAACGGAATGCCACGCCACCCCACACCACAAAGGTGCTGGCCGAGAAGATTGTCATGTAGGTTGACATTCCCGACAGCCACCAGGATGAACTGCGGCCGGCTATGAACATATCCTCCGAGCTTTTGATGCGGCGCGACATGAGCCAGCTCACCGCAATCAGGCCGAGAAAATATAATACCAGAACTATGTAATTGAGCGAATCCATGAGGTTTATGGAACTGTTTGTCTTATGAATTGATTCTGACTACTGATTTCACAATGTCGGCACGGTCTGTCACGCTGCGGTCCATGGCCTCCTGTATATGGTCGAGGTCGAAGAAGTGGGTGGCAAGGTGCTTGAGGTCGATTTTTCCTGCTGCCACTGCATCGATGGCCAGCGGATAGATGTGGCGGTAGCGGAAAACGCTCTTGAATGTCAGTTCCTTGTCGATGAACAGGGAGATGGGAAGGGTGAGCTCTCCGCTCTTGCTGTAGCCCACCAGGACGATAGTGGCCCCCTTGCGTGCGGCCTCGATGGCCTGACGTGTGGTGACTTCCATCCCGGCGGTCTCTATGACCAGTTCCGGTCCGGCGCCTCCGGTAAGTTCCAGGATGCGTTCCACTGCATTCTCATTCGAAGAGTTGATCACGTGAGTGGCGCCGAGTTCGAGGGCCTTGTCCAGACGTTTCTGCATCACGTCCACAACCGTCACGTCCATCACACCCTCGGCCTTGAGGGCCATCATGCACACCAGGCCGATGCATCCTGCGCCGAACACCACGGCTTTCTGTCCTGCCTGAGCGCCACCTTGTCGTGCGGCATGGAAGCCCACTGCCAGAGGTTCGATGAGCGCTCCTTCGAGGTTGCTTACGTTCTCCGGCAGCTTGAAGCAGAGGTCGGCCGGATGTGTGGCATATTCCTGGAATACGCCGTCGACAGGGGGTGTGGCGAAAAACACCACATCCGGACAGAGGTTGTACTGTCCCTCACGGCAGTAACGGCAATGTCCGCAAGTCTTTCCGGGTTCGAGAGCCACGCGGTCGCCGGGCTTGAGGCCGGTCACGCCTTCTCCGATGCCGACCACTTCGCCGGCGGCTTCGTGACCGAGCACAAACGGCGGCTCGACAATGTAGTTGCCGATGCGTCCGGTTTCATAATAATGTATGTCAGACCCGCAGATGCCTACGCAGTCAATTTTCACCAGAACTTCTCCCGCTCCCGGTACAGGGATTTCTCGTTCGGTCAGTCCCATTTTGCCGATGCCGTTCATCACGGCTACTTTCATCATTTTCTTCATGGTTTATGTATACTTTTTCATTGCAATGCCAACTTCCGGCTCAACAATCATTTTGGCATATGGCACACGATTGATGTCTCTGCACCGGAGGGAATGCTATTTTTTTGCATTCCGGCCTGCCTGTTTTTAAGAATTATTGGCTTTCGCTATGTAAATTTATGGCAAATCAAACACCCCGTGCAGAGATTTAACATATTTAATTTCCGCAACCGTTCCCGCAATCGGATGCGATAACCGCAAACGGTTGCGGGAAGTTTCGGCTGTCTATGGCAAACACAACCGATTGCGTTGACCGCAACCGTTCCCGATGCGGTTTTTGTGCAAATTAGTGCCGGTTCACGATTCATGTTAGCAGGAATTCCTTATTTTTGTACCTGAATTGCGCATAGTCAGGTTGCGCGCATCATGCCCCAAGGGCATTTCATGTTTCTCTCACCACCAATTATATTCAATTCCAAATGACCGCAATGCAATACGTGACCATAAAAGATATCGCCGATGCTCTGGGCATTTCGAAGTCGAGTGTGTCAAGAGCGCTCGCGGGCGATGTGCACAATGTCAGTGCGCAGACCATAGAACGGGTACGGGCAAAGGCCCTTGAGATGGGCTACCTCCGCAATAACGCCGCAGTGAATCTCCGTGCGAAAGCCAGCAAGATCATAGGCATTCTTGTGCCGGAAATCACCACTCCGTTCTTCATGGAATTTGTGACCACCGTGCAGGATGCCGTGCAGTCGCTTGGCTACCGTGTGCTCATTGCCGTGTCCAATGAGGATATAAAGCGCGAACAGCAGAATATCGACATGTTCGGCGCGGAGCGCATCGACGGCCTGCTGGTTTCGGTGACACACAATCAGGCCAACCGCAAGTTGTTCGAAACGTTGGTGAAATCGAATTTCCCCGTCGTATTCTTCGACAGGGTCATAAAGAATCTCCCCTGTTCGTCGGTCTGTTCCAACGATGAGCTTATGGCCTTCTTTCTCGTGGAGCACCTCATACGCTCAGGCCGCAAACGGATTGTCAACCTCACCGGCCCTTCGTTCATCGAAAACTCCTATGCCCGGTCGCGGGCATATCGTGAGGCGCTTGAAAAGTTCCATATCCCCTACGATCCTATGCTGGTTGTGTCGGCAGGGGTATCGGTCGATGACGGTGCCCAGGCCATAAAGCGGCTGCTTGACCAGGGCATAGAGTTTGACGCAATCTACAGCTTCACCGAGACCCAGGCGCTTGGAGCCAAGCGCGTGCTCCAGGAGCACGACATAACCATCCCCGACCAGGTTGCGCTATGCACCATGTCGGGCACCCAGCTCTCGACACTTGTCTATCCCCAGATCACCTGCGTGGAGCAGAACGTGGTGGAGATGGCCCGGGTGGCTGTGCGTCTGTTGCTCGAAAAAATAGACAATCCTGAAGCTCCCCGCCAGAACATAGTGCTGCATTCTTCGCTGGTGGTGCGTGGCTCCAGTCAGAAAAACATCTGATTTCATGAAGTTTCTTCAAACTCTCGTCTGCGCTTTAGCGCTTCCCGTCACGGTCTTGGCGCAGAACGTGGTGACCGGAACCGTGGTCGATACGGCCGGTGCTCCTCTCGCCGGCATATATGTGTCCGACGGCCACACCGTTGCAACCACCGATGCCTCCGGAACCTACACGTTGTCCACTCCTCTCGACCTGGGATATGTGTTTGTATCCACTCCTGATGGGTATGAACCGGCAACACGTCTCGGAAACCGCCCTTGCTTCTGGCAATCCGTCAGCACCGATGCTGCGGTGGCTGATTTTATGCTTGAAAAGTTGTCTGGCCAACGCCCCTTGGCGGTAATTGCTGTTGCCGACCCGCAGATTTCCAACCGTTGCGACGACGTGCGGCGCCTCAGGGAGCTTTATGTGCCTGACATCAACCGCACCATCGACTCGCTGCGCACTGCCGGGCTGGAGCCCATTGTCCTTACACTCGGCGACCAGATCTGCGATTTCTTCGTTGCCCGCGGTTACGGTTATACTCTTGACCGTTTCAACGAGGATTTCAAGGTAGATGCGCCTGTGTATCACACCATAGGCAATCACGATAACGATCCGTTCATTGAAGGCGACATTCCCGGAGCCTCTACCTGGCACAGAATAAACGGCCCGTCCTATTACTCGTTTTCGCGTGGGGGTGCCCACTTCATCTCCATCGACAACATGGTGTATTTCAACAAAGGTGCATCGGATTCAGTGCCGGGCAACCGCAAATACACCACCGCCCTCACCGATGAGCAGCTGAAATGGATTGCTGCCGACCTTGCTACAATCAGAGACAAGGCTGCTCCGCTGTTCCTGATGATGCATGGTGTGTACTACACTTTCCCGGTGGCCGGACATCCGGAGCGCGTCAGGCTAAGAATCAAGGATGGAGGCGAACGACTGGATTCGCTACTTAAAGATTTTACAAATGTGAAGGTCCTTTCGGGCCATGCCCACAATTCCCACTACCAGCACGGTCCCGACGGCCGGATACGCGAATACAACTATGCCGCCTCCTGCGGCACGTGGTGGCCCGCCAAAGTCCAGCCATACTGTTCCAATACTGGGATGTGCACTGACGGGACACCATGGGGCTACGGAATATGGAATCTTGCCACCCCGCACTCCCCGGCGCATGTTTACAAAGGCTACGGCAAGCCCGTATCGCACCAGATCCGTGCCTACGACCTTAACACCGTCCATATTGCCGACACTATACTCACATCGGCCTTTCAGCCGGGCGATGCACGGAACCGCAACGCCGTTCTGGCCAACGTGTGGGCATTCGAACCCGGATGCACCGTGCGCATGTTCGAGGATGGAAAGGAACTGAATGTGGAGCAGGTCATGGCGCAGGACCCACTGCATTTCATCCGTAACGCCGTGCCTGTGAAAGAACAGAGAGGCAACGTGCCTAAGGCTCTCCTGCCCGAACGCACCGCGCATATGTTCCGCGCCACTGCCACTACCGCCACTGCTCCTGTGACCGTTGAATTCACCGACCTGAGTGGCCGTACATTCTCAACCGTGCTTCAGCGTCCGGTCACCCCTGTTGTTTCAGACCATCATACCAACTAATATCATAGACAACTGTATTATTCCGAAATGAAATCAAGATTACACAAGGCCGTGCTGTGCGCAGCGGCTGCGCTGACTGCCATGACCCTTAATGCCGCTCCACCGCAGTTTCAGCGCGCTCAGCCGTCCGACTCCATCCAGGTGATGTTCGTCGGCAACAGTTATACAATGCGAAACAATCTGCCCGAACTTCTAAGGCGGATTGCAGGTTCACTCGATGTGAAAATAGCTCCCAGCCGCGGCCTGAAAGGTGGCCAGTCGTTCAAGGGACACTGGAACACCGACACGTTGCGTGCCATGCTCGCCGATGGCGGATTCAATTATGTGGTGCTTCAGGAGGCAAGCTACCGCCCCTCCTATTCTACCCGCTATGTGATCAAGAACGTGTATCCCTATGCCCATAAGCTCGACAGCCTTGCGCATGCCGGCTCGCCCGACGCGAAAGTGATATACTATATGACCTGGGGACACCGCGACGGCCTCGTGCACCACAAGACGGATTATCCTCTGGACGACACCTATCCCATGATGCAGCAGCGTCTGAAAACATCCTATCTCGAAATGGCGCACGACAACCACGGCCTGTGCGCGCCCGTGGGGATGGCCTGGGAACGAGTACGCACCGAACGTCCGGAAATCGACCTCTATGTAGCCGACCATCATCACCCCAGTCTCGCCGGCAGTTATCTTGCCGCCAACGTAATTCTGACCACAATCCTTAACCGCCCCTACACATCGCAGTTCTATGGCGGACTGCCTGCCGAGACGGCCGAATATCTGCAGCGTGTGGCGCAGGAAACCGTCTTCGCCAACAGGCAGCTGATAGGATTGCCGGTGCCGGAATAATCCCGAGGCATAAACCTGCGAATAGTCCTGCGGCTACCTTTACGGATGCTTTTGGCCGATTTTATGCGGTTTACCCGGAGATTATCCGTAATTTTGCAGCATGGTTAAGAACATACGTATCGACGAATTCGATTATGACCTCCCGACGAGCGGATTGCCAAGCATCCGCTGGCGCAGCGCGACAGCTGCAAGCTGCTTGTGCGCACGGCCGGAGGGGAGTTGTCCGAGCATATATTCAGCGAACTGCCGGAGCTGTTGCCGGCAGACGCCATGCTTGTGTGCAACAACACGCGCGTAATCAACGCGCGCCTGCGTTTCCGCAAGCCCGGCGGAGCCCTTATCGAGATTTTCTGCCTTGAGCCGGTGACGCCGCACGACTATGCCGTAAGCTTCGCAAGCACCTCGCAGTGCTCGTGGACCTGCTTCGTGGGCAATTCCAAGCGATGGAAGGAGGGGCTGCTGACAATGCCGCTCGAAATCGGCGGCCGCAGCATCACGTTCACAGCCGAACGCCTCGACAAAATGGGACAGGCATCGGTTGTGGAATTCCGCTGGGACAATCCTTCGGTCACATTTTCCGAAATAATCGCAGCTGTGGGCGAAATCCCCATCCCGTATCTCAACCGTGCCACCGAGGATTCCGACAAGGCCGACTACCAGACAGTCTACTCACATGTGGACGGATCGGTGGCAGCCCCTACCGCCGGACTGCATTTCACTCCCCAGGTGCTCGATGCGATAGCCGCGCGTGGCATTCCGGTGCGCGAACTCACCCTCCATGTTGGTGCCGGAACTTTCCAGCCAGTGAAATCCGACGAGATAGGTGAGCACCCCATGCATGCCGAATTCATTGCCGTTGGCCGTAGCCTCATAGAAGCGCTCAGGGACGGCGACCGCATGGTGGTGGCCGTGGGCACCACTTCGGTGCGCACTCTCGAGAGCCTTTATCATGCCGGAGCGCTCATGCTCCGTGGCCGGTGGGACGGCGAGGTGCCGCAATGGGCGCCGTATGAGGAGGGCGTGGATGGCGGCTGGCCGTCGGTGGCCGAAGCTATGGGCGCGTTGCTCGGTTATCTTGACAGCCGGGGTGAAAACACGTTCGTTGCCTCCACGCGAATTATCATTGCCCCGGGCTATACCTACCGGGTGGTAAAGGGGATGGTTACAAATTTCCACCAGCCACGGTCCACTCTGCTGCTGCTTGTGTCGGCATTTACCGGTGGCGACTGGCGGCGCATGTACGAGTTCGCCATGGCCCGTTCGTTCCGCTTCCTGAGCTACGGGGATGCCTGCCTGCTGCTCTGACCTCAGCTGACGGATTCGGGATTCCGTGGCGTCCGCAGAACCTTGAACTTATAAATGAGCAGGGATGTTTTAAAATTGCGGCATGTGTTGCGCCGCCAGTCAATAAAACATCGGAATCTTATGAGCGACAGGCATTCGGATGCCGGAGCAGGGGATGTGACCCGGTCCGGACGTAAAAAGATAGTATCCACCGCTGCGGGAACCCTCACAATGGGGGCCATGGCGGTGATGATCATTACCTCGATTCTCAGTCTGCGAGGGCTTCCGTCGGAAGCGAAATATGGAGTACAGTCAATTTTCTACTACACGTTTGCGGCGGTAGTGTTCCTGTTGCCTTTCTCGCTGGTATGCGCCGAGCTGGCCTCCACCTATTCGAAAAGCGGCGGACTCTACCGGTGGGTCTCCGAGGCGTTCGGCCCGCGATGGGGCTGGACGGCCATGTTTCTCGAATGGCAGACCATTGTGATATGGTTTCCTACGGTGCTGATGTTCGGGGCAGCCTCGCTTGCCTATATATTCTGGCCCGAAAGCTTTGACCAGAGCCTGGCTTCCAACAAAACCTACACTCTGATTGTGGCTCTGGTTATCTACTGGATTGCCACCTTTAATGCCTTCCGCGGGCAGCGCTCGGCCAATGTGCTCAGCACCTACGGCGGTATGCTTGGCACCATCATCCCGGGCGTGGCGCTCATCGTGCTCGGCATCCTGTATGTGTGCATGGGTAAACATGATTATCTGGAGCATGTGTCGTTCTTTCCGGACTTCTCCAATCTCGGAACAATCGTGCTCGCAGCCTCCATATTCCTTTTCTATGCCGGAATGGAGATTCAGGCGGTGCACATCAGCGATATGCCCAATCCGGCACGCAACTTCCCGCGTGCGGTGTTCCTCGCCATCGGCGTAATTGTCGTGATTTATGCCCTCGGCACACTGGTTATCGGGTTGGTCATTCCGGCCGACCACATCGACCTGCTGCAATCGTTGCTCGTGGCCCACAAGGGGTTGTGGAGTTCGTTCGGTCTGGGATGGATGGGTAATATAATGGCGCTGCTCATAATGTTCGGCGTGATAGGGCAGGTGAGTGCGCTTGTTACAGGTCCGGCCACCGGTCTGATGGCCGTGGCTCAGTCCGGTTATCTGCCTCCGGCCCTGCAGCGGGTGAACAAAAACGGTGTCAACACCCCGATTCTTTATGTGGAAGGGGTATTTGTCACCATCCTGTGCCTGCTGCTGATAATCCTTCCTACGGTTGAGTCGGCCTACCAGATAATGTCGCAGATGGCCACCATCATTTACCTCATTATGGTTCTGCTCATCTACGGGGCCTTCATTCAGCTGCGCCGCACGGCGCCCAACAAGAAGCGCGGCTTCAAGGTGCCGGGCGGAACAGTCGGGGCTGTGGTGGTGAGCGTGGTAGGCATTCTCGGCGCACTGCTCGCCCTGGTGCTCAGCTACCTGCCCCCCTCGCAGATCACCACCGGTTCGCCTGTGGTGTATGTGACCATTCTGCTTGTGGGTGTCGGGCTGTTTGTGGCCCTTCCGCTGGTGGTCTATGCCATGCGCAAACCCTCGTGGCGTAACCCTAACGCACATTTCTACCCCTTCGACTGGCAGATAGAGGGACGCCGTCCCGGCCAGGTCTCGAAATGGGCTGCCGGCTATGTGCCCACCGAGGAGGAGGTAGAGCGGGCCGAGGATGGCGCCATAGCTTCGCACGGCACAGGCTCCCACTGATGCAGCCCGGCCGCCGTCAGTTGCAATCGCGACACTTTCATGTCGGATAAGTTGGCGATATTCGGATATTTTGCGTATTTTCGTGTGTCAGAAAGCGATTTTTCCGGACAATACAGCTAAAAACTTTACAAGATGGATACAATAAAGGTAAAAATCATCAACCGTTCGCATCACGAACTTCCTGCATATGCCACCCCCGGTTCGGCCGGTATGGATGTGAGGGCATACCTCCCGGACGGTCCGGTAGTGCTCGGTCCGCTGGAACGCGCCCTTATCCCAACAGGACTGTACATGCAGCTCCCTCACGGGTTTGAATGCCAGATACGTCCGCGCAGCGGTCTGGCCATCAAGCATGGCATATCGCTGGTGAACACCCCCGGAACCGTTGACAGCGACTACCGTGGTGAAATAGGAGTGATTCTGGTGAATCTTTCAAACCAGCCGTTTACAGTGAACGACGGCGAACGTGTGTGTCAGATGGTGATCACGCGCTACACCCGTGTGGACTGGGAGCCTACCGACCGAATTGACAGCACCGAACGCGGCGACGGGGCGTTCGGGCATACAGGTACGCGCTGATATGCCCGGTTTATTCCGGAAATTTTGTAAATTTGAAGTTTCTTTAGCCTCCGGGCTATCCACCACCTATTTGAAATGAGAGTATACAGGCGTAACATATTGTGGCAAAAGGCTGTGCCGGTTCTGCTGGTGGCTTTGGCCCTGATGCCGGCCCTTGCCTCCGGAAAAGGGGGACGTGCAAAACGTGCCGACTGGACAACGGAAGCATCCTCCCGGAAAGCCGACTACGTGTTCATGGAGGCTATGCGCCAGAACACGATTGGTAACGATGACGCCTATTTCGAACTGCTTGCCGCCGCTCACCGGCTGTCGCCATCCGACCTGGGGGGCAATCTTCATCTTGGCTATCTGCTCATGGCGCTTGGGCAGCAGGACACCACCCTGCAGGCCAAGGGCTATGCCATGATGCGTCAGGCGTTCGATGCCGATCCGTCGAACTACTACGACGGACTGTTCTACGGAATGGTGAACAACCAGCTGGGTAACAATACGGAGAGCATACGGGTGTGGCACACACTCGATTCGCTTTATCCCGAGAAACCCGATGTGGCCCTGAAGTATGCGCAGGCGTTGCGCCAGAGCGGCGATTCGCTCAATATGCGCCGTTCGGTAGATGTGCTCAACCGCATTGAGCGTGCCGAGGGGATTGACCTTGGCCTTACTTCGCAGAAGGTGAGCGCCCTGCTGGGCCTGTCGGACACCGTAGGGGTGTTCAATGAAGTGGAGCGCCTGTTGGGAGCGTCGAAAAAGAATGTGGGCAATCTGATTTATGCCGGCGATGTATATCTCGCTTTCGGCAAGCCTGATTCGGCAATGGCCTTCTATGACCGTGCCTGCGAAGCCGACCCGACAAATGGTCTGGCCTATTACAAACGTGCTGAATTTTACCGTTCCACCGGCGATTCCATCGGTTTTGACCGCGAGGTGTTCGAGGCTGTGCGTCAGGAGGGTCTGGACCTGGATGTAAAACTTGACATTTTCCGCAACTATATCAGTCAGCTGCACGCCGATACTTTGCGGCAGGGGAGCATACAGCAATTGTTCGACACGCTGCTCATCCAGCAGCCCCACGCCCCGGAGGTCCGCGATCTTTATTCGGCATATCTCATAGCTGCCAACAATTTCAAGGGTGCGGCCGAACAGCAGGAATATGCGCTGGATGCCGACCTCTCGAATGCCGACCGCTGGCGTAATACCGTGAGCCTGTGGATTCAGGCCAAAAACTACGACAAGGCTTATGAACTCGCCCTGCGTGGTGAGCAGTATCTGCCCGACAATCTCATGCTCAAGTTCCTTACAGCCAGCACACTCTCGATGATGGACCGCGATGCAGAGGCTCTGACAAGACTGAAGGCTCTGCTTGATTCCGTGCCTCCCGACAACAGCGGCCTGAGATCCGAGGTGCTGTGCTCGATGGGCGACCTGCTTTACAAGGGCGGAGATACCGATTCGGCGTTTGTGTGCTATGACCGCGCTCTCGATGCCAACCCCGACAATCTCCTCGCTCTCAACAATTGCGCCTATTTCATGGCCGAACAGGGCATCGACCTTGACCGCGCCGAGAAAATGAGTGCCATCACCGTGCGCCAGAACCCTGACAACGATACAGCCCTTGACACCTATGCATGGATATTCTTCAAGAAAAAGGATTTTGCCAAGGCCAAGGAGATAATTGACCGCGCTCTGGCTGTGGAGGGAGATAACCGTCAGGCCGACGTGCTTCATCATGCCGGCGACATCTATTATATGAACGGCGATCCGGAGCAGGCGCTCCAGTTCTGGGAGGAGGCTCTGGCTCTCGACCCCGACAATGCCCTGCTTGCCAAGAAGGTGAAAGGGAAGACCCACTATTATGAATAACTCCACGTTTACTCCGTGCTCTTGATATGAACCATAGATTTCCGCAGACTCTCGCCATTGTTTCGGCCGCAGTGCTCATGGCGCTCGGCCTGTTTGTGCTTTCGGGCTGCAGTTCCCTGAAAAAAACTCAGGCGTCGGGTGCTCCGCAGAATGCCACCGCGCGGGAGCGGGTTGACTCGCTTGCCGCCTCCTACGCCGAATGGTCGACGGTGAGCATGCCGGTGCGCCTCTCCATTTCCGAGCCTAAACAGTTCAGCGTCACCGCGCAGTGCGTAATGCGCCGCAACGCCTATGTGTCCATGTCGGTGCGCATGCTCGGGTTCGAAGTGGCGTCTGTATGGATTGACAATGATTCGGTGCATGCCGTTGACAAATATCACAAGCGCTACCTGTCGGAGGATTTCAGGCGTTTCATGGGCGGTGCCGATGTGACGATCGGCGATCTGCAGGACCTCCTGCTCGGCCGTGCGTTTGTGGCCGGGACCGATGGCGGAACGCTCACGCCTGCCTTATGCAGCCGGCTGCGTGCGGATGCCATGGCAGAGGGGCTGATGCTGCTTCCGGCTCAGGAACCGGCCTCGTTCAGCTACGGGTTTGTGCTCGATGATACGGCCAACACCCTCGCGGCTGCCACAGTTCTTGCCGGCGACAGGCATGCCGTGGTGGTGAATTATTCCGACTATTATGCCACGCCGGCAGGGAATGTGGCCTCCAGGGTGGCGATAGAGACCGTGAAAGGCCGACGGATTGCTGTCGCGCTCGGCTGGAACCTGAAATCGGCTAAATGGAATGCCGGCAACGACCGTACGTGGAAAATGCCGTCGGGCTACACCCGAGTCTCGTCGGCTCAGCTCGTACAGATGCTTTCAAGCTTCTGAACACAGACCGTGTGACTGTTCTTTTGAATTTCGTCACAACGGCATACACTATTATCACAGATGATTGCGATGAAAGATATATGGCAGTTGTGTCGGTCTGCCTGGCAATGGTGCTCGGCAGTGTGGCCACCCCTGAGGTTGAAATCCTCGCGGGTGCGACAGCCACAGCCTCAACAGCGGCACAGACCAACAAATCGAAGTCGGCATCGAAGAAAAAGAGCCGCACCACAACCGGTAAATCCGGAAGGAAAAACAACGGCCAAGCCGCATCGAGAAACAGGAAAACCACCCGCTCCGCCCAAAAATCAGGCAAGCAGACTTCAAAGCCACGCACCGCCGCCGAAGTGAAACGGGCAAAGGAAAAAAATACCCGTGAAATGCGTGAGACCAAGCGCAAGATAACGTTGAACACCCGTGAGACTGAACAGAGGCTTAATCAGCTGAACCTGCTTGAGGGTGAGCTTGCCAACTGTAATGTCAACATAGGGCGTCTGAGCGGCCGAGTCGACTCTATCAACGGGGCTATCAGGGTAGCCAACGATTCAATCAGCAGCCTGGATGCCCGTCTGGCCGCAATCACCGACAAATATGTGAAAGCCGTGCGCCGCACACAGGGCACACGCAAACACATGAGCCAGATGGCGTTCATATTCTCGTCCGATTCTTTCTCGCAGGCTTACAGGCGCATGCGCGCACTGAGGCAGTTCTCTAAATGGCGTAAGCGCCGTTCGGCCGAGATAAGCGATATGCGCAAGGAGCTTGACGGCCGCCGTGCGGAGCTTGAGACCCTGAAAAAGTCGGCGGCTGCCGCTCTCGGTTCGCTCAACAATGAGCGCAGTGTGCTGCAGCGGAAGCAGACGGAGACTGGCCGGCTGGTGGACCGTCTGAAGAGCGAGGGTGCAGAACTCAATGCAATCATGGACCGCCGGCGCCGCGAAGCCCAGTCGCTCGATGCCGAACTCGACCGCATAGTGGCCGAAGAGGTGGCGCGTCAGGAACGTCTGCGCCGCGAGCAGGAGGAAGCCGAACGCCGCGCACGTGCCGAGGCTGAGCGCAAGGCGCGCGAACAGGAGGAGGCGCGCCGTCAGGCCGAAGCCGAAGCTGCTGCCGAAGCTGAAGCGGCACGTAAGGCCGAGGCTGAGGCTGCTGCTGCCAAGGAGGCCGCCCGGAAGGCCCGTGCCGCCAAGGAGGCTGAGGAGAAAGCTCGCAAGGAGGCTCAGGCTGCCGAGGAGCAGGCACGCAAGCAGGCTGACAAAGAGTCGAAGCGGAAGGCCAAGGAGGCAGCTGCCGCTGCAAAGAAAGCGGAGAAAGAGCGTGTGGCGGCCGAACGCGAGGCTGCCCGCCGTCAGGCCGAAGCCGACAAGAAGCTTGCACAGCAACGTGCCCGCGGAGGCAAGCCTGTGAAGCATACAGGAAAGAACAATCTCGGGAAAGTGAGCGGCTCGGAATCCGGCGCGCCCGCGCCTAAGCTGTCAACCCCGGCAGTGTCGGGAGCAGCATCAGGAGTGGCACCGAAGATGGATGCCAACATCGGTGGTGATTTCGCCGATTACAAAGGACGGTTGCCGTTCCCGGTTGCCGGACGTTACACGATTGTGAAGCGCTTCGGGCGCCAGAAGCATCCCACCCTTCCGCATGTGGAAACCACCAACTCGGGCATCGACATGCAAACGGAGCCGGGCACTGGCGTGCGCGCGGTGTTCGATGGCGAGGTGTCGGCCGTATTCCGTCCAGACGGTTACAACAACGTTGTGGTGATTCGTCACGGCAAGTTCATGACCGTGTATGCCAATCTGGGAGCCATTTCGGTGAGCACCGGTCAGAAAGTGAAAGCCGGACAATCAATCGGCACAGTATTCACCGATGCCAACGATTCAAACCGTTCGGTGTTGCATTTTGAAATACGCAATCAGCGTCAGAAGGAAAATCCCGAGCTTTGGCTAAGGAGATGATTCATGATGCACGATTCATGATGCACGATGCATGATGCACGATTCATGATGCACGATGCACGATTCATGATGCATGATGCACGATGCATGATGGGATGATGGTATAAACGTAAGGACGCACGGTGCGTGCGTCCTTTTTTATGTTGTGTTTCTTATGTTTGTGTTTGATGAATGTTATATGCGGACGCACGGGCCGTTAGTCCCTACGGCCAGAGTGTATCGATTATGAATCGAAAATTGTGAATTGTGCATCGTGCATCGTGCATCATGAATCGTGCATCGTGCATCAAGAATCGTGCATCGAATTAAAGATTCGTTTGAGGATTCGCTGCATGGCGCGTTCCACGCGTCCGTAATGCTCAAGATGGTCGGCCACGTAGATAAATGCCACGTTGACGGGCGGCACGGTGCCATCGGGCGGTACCGAGACGGGGCGTTGCAGGCGGTAGGCCTCGCGTATGCGGCGACGCATCTGCACGCGGTCAACGGCGTGATGCAGTTTTTTCTTGGGAACGGAAATCAGGAACCGCACAGTGGGGCGCGTTGGTGCTGCAGTATCGGCAGTGGTGCCGGGAGTGCAGGTGTCAGCGGTATCCTGGCTCCATACGGCACGCAGAGGGTAGGCCAGAATGGCGTTGCCGGCGCCGTCACGGCGGCCAAACAATGCATCGATGGCTGTCTTGCTGCAGAGTTTGTGAGGTTTGCCAAGCCCGAATGGTTTCATATCAGGCGTTCTTCTCTTTCAGGAAGAGGTCGAGGGCGGCAGTGATTGAAGGAGCCTGTGGCGAAGGTGCTGCGAGGTCCAGACGCAGGCCCGCCTGTTCAACGGCTTTGGCTGTGGAGGCTCCGAGGCAACCGATCTGTATGTCTCCCTGGTTGAAATCGGGGAAGTTTTTGAGCAGGGAGTCGATTCCGGCAGGCGAGAAGAACAGCAGCATGTCGTAATCGAACTGCTCATCGGGGGTGAAATCGTTGCTCACCGTGCGGTACATCACGGCCTTGGTGTAGTTCAGTTTTGCGCTGTCGAGCATTGCTGCGTTCGAATCGTCCTTGTGCACATCGCTCACGGCGTAGAGATATTTCTCTTTGTTGTGCTTGGTGAGCGATGGGAGCAGGTCGTCGAGCTTGCCTGTGTTGCCGTGGAAAATCTTGCGTTTGCGGTACACGATGTATTTCTGCAGATAGAGCGCTATGCTCTCTGTTGTGCAGAAATATTTCATAGTGTCAGGTATGGTGATACGCATCTCTTCGCAGAGACGGAAAAAATGATCGATTGCTGTGCGTGCTGTGAAAATCACTGCCGTGAAATCGTTGATGTTGATTTTCTGCTGGCGGAATTCACGTGCACTGAGGCCTTCCACTTTGATGAACGGGCGGAACACGAGTTCCACTCCATAGCGGGAGGCGATATCGAAATAGGGGGATTTTTCAGAGGAAGGCTGGGGCTGAGAAACTAATATCTTGTTGATTTTCATTGCACTTTTTCACATATTTCCGATGCCAGAAAACACGTGGCGGCGACCGGTATTATTTCCAAGGTGCAAAGGTACAAAATAAAATAGAGCAAAGACCCGAAATTGTAGTAAAAAATTCTAAATCCCTTTGAAATGTAGCATATTCGCGACAAAATGTAAAGGGCGGCCGCGATAATCAGCATTTTTGACGTAAGTGCCGGATAGAACAGCGCCAAGAGGGTTGGCACGGTCAGGGCGATGCCCAGGGCAGTGGTGGATGCGTTGAGCCCTCGGCGCCAAAGGCTGGCGCTGAGCGGATCGGTGAACACGTAGCCCAGTGTCGCGCAGGCTGCCAGCTGAAAAACATAGTAGGCGGCAGCCAGGCCGATGAGGCATCCGGCGGCGTTTAGCACCCATTGCGCCGAGGTGGCGGAGTGGATGTTGCCCGTCCACATGAACAGAAGCAGTCCCTCCATGATGCATGTGGTGGCTATGAGCAGTGCTTGTGCGCGGGCTTCATTGGCGGTGTGTTCGTCGAACGCGTTGTCGCGCCGGCGCACGTAGAGCAGCTCGGCGGGAGTGCGGCCAGCACACGTCGGAGTGGCTTTATGTTCAGCCCGATCAGCACAAGCATGGCCAGCAGCATGGTGGGAATGCCGGAATCAGTTGCCGGCGACACCGGGCGCGGCGTGCCGGCCATCCCTGTTGTCCACGACGGGGGGATGGAGGCATAGGCAATGCTGTCGGCGGCCGAGAAGGGCGCCTCGGCCTCGGTGCATATGTTGAACGGTGCGGTCAAGGTTTAGCGGTGACGGAATTCGGCGCGGATGGTGTCGATGACGTTGATTACGAAATCGCCGGCTTTCTCGAGGGTCGACACGATGTCCATGTAATAGATGCCGCTCTGGTATTCGTAATGGCGGCCGTTGATGTTCTCCACGTTGGCGGTGCGCAGCTGGTTGCGCAGGTTGTTAATCTCGCGCTCGCGGTTGTAGGAGGCGATGATGTCGTGCTCGTCCACATTCTCAATGTTGTTGAGCACCTTCAGCATGGAGTTAACCGATTTTTCCACGTAGCCGAACATGAGGTCGATGTTGGCGTAGATCTCTTCGTTGAAGTGTACGCCGCTCTGCTGCTTGCGCAGCAGGATCTTGCCCACGCCGAGCATCGCGTCGGCAATGCTTTCAATCTCCGAGTCGATGCTCAGCATGGCTGTGAGGCGACGCTTGGATTCGTTGGAGAGGCGGCCTTCAGCGCATCGGTTCAGATAGTTGGCAATCTCGATTTCCATGCGGTCCGATATCTCCTCGTATTTCTCAAGCCGCGAATAGATTTTGTTGAAGTCGTCGCTTCCGGCCTTGGTGTGCACGAGGTCGCGTGCCATGGGGAGCATACGCCCCACGCGCTCGGCAAACACGTACATCTCTTTCTCGGCCTGTGATATGTTGAGCTCAGATGCCGAGAGGATACCGCCGGAGATGAATTTGAGCTGAAACTCGTCGTCGCCCGAATGCTTGGCCGGAATAAGGAATTCCACAATCTTGACGTAGACTCCGGTGAGCCATATCATGATGCTCAGGTTGATGAGGTTGAACACGGTGTGGAACATCGACAGGCCGAACGACACGCTCACCTGCATCTGCGATATGGCCGTGCGGTGGTGAAGCACCTCGTCGGTGGGAACACCGGCGGACATCACCTGATTGTACATGGCCGGGTCGGTGTTCTGGAGGTCGGTGACGTAGCGGTAGAGGCTCGTCGGGTCGCCCTGACCTATCTCTTCCGTAATCCAGGAGTTCAGCTCCACAAAGGGGAAGAACACGGCCAGGGTCCAGATGGTGCCGAAAAGGTTGAACAGCAGGTGGCCCATGGCGGTGCGCTTGGCCGCCACGTTTCCGCTCATCGACGCAAGCAGCGGGGTTATGGTGGTGCCGATGTTGGAGCCGAGCACCAGCGCGCAGGCAAGGTCGAAGGTTATCCAGCCTTTGCTGCACATTATGAGCGTTATGGCGAACATGGCCGCCGAGCTCTGGATTATCATTGTCACCACCATGCCCACAAGGCAGAAAATCAGCACGGAGCCGAATCCCATCGAGGCATAGCGCTGCAGGAAGGCGAACATTTCGGGGTTGCTCTGGAGGTCGGGCACATATTTGCTGATCATGTCAAGGCCCATAAACAAGAAAGCGAAACCGATGGTGAATTCACCCATCGATTTCGTTTTGCTTTTGGAGGAGAACAGCAGGGGCACCGCAAGGCCGATGAGAGGGAGGGCAAAGGCGGAGATGTCGACCTTGAAGCCGAACAGCGCGATGACCCATGCGGTGAAAGTGGTACCCACGTTGGCACCCATGATCACGGCCATGGACTGTGCGAGGGTCATGAGGCCGGCGTTGACGAAACTTACCACCATCACCGTCGATGCCGACGAGCTTTGGATCAGGGCTGTGATGAAGAAGCCTGTGATGGTTCCGGTGAACCGGTTGCGGGTCATGGCGCTGAGAATGTTGCGCAGGCGGTCGCCCGCGGCTTTCTGCAGCCCCTCACTCATCACCTTCATTCCGTAAAGGAAGAGGCCTACGGCTCCCAGGAGCCCGAGAAAATCCAGTATCGAATAATTCATCGTTGCTGTGTCGGTGGATTCCGCTGCCGCACCTTGCGGCAATGCGTTTCCGTTCTGTTCGCAAAATTAGGAAACTTTAACCAACTTCGCAACCCTCTATGACGATTTATTTCGGGTCGGTATTGTTAAATCCGGCCGCCGGAGCAAGACGGGGGTCATTCCCGGTCGGGGTGCAGGAAGCGCAGCAGCCCGTAGATGTATCGGCGCACTCCGGGGCGGTAAAGAAGCAGACGGTCGAACCACGCCATGCGGCGTCCGATGAATTTTACCACAAGCCCTACGTAAATCATGGCGAACAGCGTGCCGATGCCCACGATGGTGCAGCCGGCCACCTGGGTCACAATCTGGTCGGACAGGGTGATGCATTCGAGCGGGGCGGTGAGGGCCATGTTGAGGTCGATGAGCACACCGAACACAAGGCTTATCACAAGCTGCAGGAGCTGGAGCGGCGGGAACTGACGGCCCAAAATGATTATCTGCGCCCCTACGAGCAGTACATTCAGGATGTTGGTGTACATGCCGAGCGACAGAGGTGGAACATAACCTTCGGTGCCTGCGATGGTAAAAGCCAATGGGATTGACGAGATTACGCTGCTGCCGAGATTTGAGCGGATGCACAGCGCAACGCCTAATGTGAGGATGAACAGGGAGATTAAAAGCAGGCAATGCTGCCAGAGAAAGGAAACGATTTTGTCTTTGTCAGCGATAACTAATGTATGGTTCATAATCGGCTGCAAAGTTACAAAAATTATTGCTAAATTTGCAGCAGATGTCAGGGGCGTCAGGCGCCCCGGTCACAATGTTGAGATTTATGAATAGCGTGATTTCTAAATGTGCTGCCGCGGCTGCGGCACTGACGCTTGCGGCCTCTGTGGCGGCATGCGGCGGAATGAGCAGCCGGGAGAAAGAGATGGTGGGAAAATATTACATCCCTGCCGTGAGCGATACGTCGCCCCTGCTCGAGCTGAATGAGGACAATCAGTCGGTGATGCGCGCCATCCGCCCCGGAGAGCTTTCGTTCTCGGTGGCTGGCCAGTGGCATGTGGTTGGCGATTCGCTTGTGATTGTCAACGACATATCATCGATAACCATCGAAGACGGCGACCCCGGATTGGTGGGAACCGTGGCAGAGCGTGTGGCTTATCCTATCATTGCCTATGAGGAAACCACCCTCCGGATAAAGCGTCAGGGGGCCATTTACGATTACCACAGGCGCGGAAACTGACGGTTTTGGCGCCGGTGGGGCGTGCATAGGTTACGGACCAGAAATTCAAGATTATAAGTGTGGTTGATTATGAAACGATTGTTTGAGGCTGCATTTGCAGCCGTTGCTATAATGATTATGCAGGCGTGTGCCACGCGCACGGCGCCAGCGTTTTCCGACCGTCTGGCCGAGGCGGATGCCGCTTTGGCCGATGGAAACTACGAGCGTGCCCAGGACATGGCCAACGAGATGCTTGAGATTGCCATGACGGCCGATTCGGATGCCGTGGGGGAAACAGAGTCGGCGCATCTTGGGCTGCTGTTCATGAAGCTTTCGGAAAAGCAGCATGAGGATGAGAATGTGGCCGATGCCACCCAGTGCATCCGCCGCGCTTTCCGTCTTTCCGGCGATTCGCTGAAAGCGTTCTTCGCGTCGCTGCCTCTGGAGGATACCCCGCGCTTCGTCCTGTTGCGGCGCATTGGGCTGTCAATCGACAACCCCGTGGAACAGATCTCCGAAACCGATTCGGTGGTGGAGCTTGACAGCATACACTGATTGCAGATGGTTTCTGCCAAATATTATAATTGGTTTTATCAAGATTATAATTGGTTTTACAAGAATATTCTGAAATGGATTGGAAATCATCGCTCGAGGCACTGAAAGCCGACCTCCCTGCCGGTGAAGAGGGAGCCGGGGAAACTGCACCCTCCACTGCTACCGACGGTGAGGCATATGCCTCGCAGCCCAGGCTGGATGTGTTGCTCGACCGCAAGGGGCGCCGCGGAAAGGAAGCCACCATTGTGGCGGGCTTCACGTTGCCCGACGATGAGGTGACCTCCATAGCATCGCGCCTGAAGCAGAAGCTCGGCACCGGCGGCTCGGCGCGCGGAGGTGAAATCCTGATTCAGGGCGACAAGCGGGCGGCCGTGGCCGATGCTCTCCGCGCCATGGGGCTTAAATGCCGTGTAATCTGAGGCGGCAGCGCAGGGGCTGTCCGCGTTATTTCTGCCCTGATATGTTATTTCACTTGATAGCGCATGAAAAACTTCCGGATGTATGAGTCAAGCATCAATGAAAAGTATCTTGACGAAATCGTGTCTGTTCTCCGCAACGGCGGAATCATAATCTATCCCACCGATTCACTCTATGCTGTCGGTTGCGATGCTTTGAACAACCGGGCTCTGGAGCGCGTGTGCGCCATGCGCGGCATCAATCCGGCCAAGCAGCGCCTATCGATGGTGTGTGGCTCCATATCGCAGGCAAGCGAGTTCGCCCGTATCGACAACGGCGCGTTCGCCGTGCTGCGCAAGAATCTCCCCGGACCGTTCACATTCATTCTTCCGGCCTCCAACCGGCTTGCGCGCGCCTTCAAAGGGCGCAAGGAGGTGGGCGTCCGTGTGCCGGACAATGCCATTGCCGTGCGGATTGCCAACGAGCTTGGCAACCCCCTCCTCAGCGCCACGGCCGATTGGCCCGATGCCGAAGCCGAGGAACTGGCACTGGCCGAGGAGGTGAAGCTGCAGTTCGAGCCGCTCGGGCCGGATGCCTTTGTTGATGCCGGCGATGTGGCCGGTGAGCCGTCGGCTGTGGTCGACCTCACCGACTCCTCCTCGCCTGAAATTCTGCGTGAGGGTCCGCGTCCGCTGGCCTGATATCCGCTGCAGCGGTGCATCACGTATGGTCGTTCGTATCTCCGGTTTCCCGGATTCTGCACTTGTCAGATTTGCCTGCGGCCTGACGAGTCGTTGGCTGCGGATTTGTGCAACTCAATATTTATTCGTAATTTTGCCCCGTCGCCCCCGTTTGGGGTGCCGCAAGGCGGCCGAATGGTGGAATGGTAGACACGAGGGACTTAAAATCCCTTGGCCATTACGGCTGTGTGGGTTCGAGTCCCACTTCGGCTACCGCTCAGCATGCAGACTCCCGGTTCACCCCGGCAGTCTGCATGCTTCATTGAGATTTCAGCCGGTCACTGTCTTTAAGGAGTACGTGATTGATTCCTTAGGCTACAAAGCCTTCTCGTTTGTGTGATTTTCGCTGTATTCTTCCCAAACCAGAGTGGCAAGATATTTATCACTTCTACATTGAAGATCTGCCACCCCATCCTCAATCATAGCGGAAGTGGCAGAATGATAATATGCATCGGTGGCTTCTTGTAGGGAGAGACCAAATAAATCACATATACTCAAGATGATTCTGGCATTTTTAGATGCCCTCATTGCTAATGTACTTTCTTTTGTCATAACCGTAGGCTCTCAATGTGTTTGAGGCATTTGTCCAGCATCTGTTGCGACCGGATGCAATACTGATTGTTCGGTTTCTCGTATTTTAGCAATCCAAGAGTCTCGTCCACAGATAATTCTCCTTCAAAGTAGCGGTCGAGAGTTTGGATTACACGGTCGTTTGCAATACCTCCGATTATAATATCGTAATCAGTGTCATCTTTCCCGGCTCGGCATTTTGACACAAAATCTAACCAAGCTCTATCGTAGGCGGTGAATTCAAGCACTTTCCATTCAGCGGGATTGAAAAGAAGTTCATAGGAATTGAGCCAGGCGTCCTGTTGGCGGCGTACGAATCGTTGTGCATATTTAACAGCTTGCTCATATATGGAGGTGAGATAAAAACCTTTTCCGAAATCAAGATAATCGCGAGAATGGACTGTGTCAGGCTGTTTGACAGATAGGTTCGATGAATGATATAGTTTCATTAGGACAATACTCCTTTCTCTTTCATATAGTCAGTTAAATCGTCCATCAGATATCGGGAGCCGAACGTATGCAGTACGTCGTAGGACGGCACGATATATCCGTAGAGAATACCCGACCGTTTCAACCGGTCGTACACCTCTTGCTGGCTGAGTTTCAGATGAAATGAAAGCTTGCTGATACAATATGTTACAAATTCAAGTGTCTTTTTATCCATACCATGAGATGTAATGTTGCCTACAGCGGTTTCAGTGGATGTAATGGAATTCCAAAGTTATACTTTTATTTGATGTAAACGAATTTTCAGGTCGTAAAAAATCTGAAAGTAATTCCCCACCATCAAAAATTGATCCAAGTTATATGATTTTATTACTCGTCGTTATTATCTTTGCTGCCAAGAGCCTATGTCTCAAAATTATTCGTAACTTTATCCGCGCAACTTAATACCGCATAGCCTTATGGAACAGATGATGCACAGGTCGGAGAACAAGATAATCTCTGACATCCGAAATTTGATAGAACAATCGCGCCATCAGGTAGCGGCGGCTGTCAATGCCGGCATGACCCTGATGTATTGGCACATCGGCGAGCGCATCAACCGGGAGATACTCGGAGGTGAGCGGGCAGCCTATGGCAAGCAGATTGTGGCCCAGTTAGCACAAACCTTGCAATCCGAATATGGCAAGGGCTCTTTTTCTGAGAAACATCTGCGACAAATGATGCGTTTTGCCGAAACATTTCCCGATGAAAAAATTGTATACACAGTGTGTAGACAATTGACCTGGTCGCATATCAGGTTGCTTGTGCCTATGGAAAATAAATTGCAGCGAGAGTTTTATGCGTCTATGGCCGCCGACCAGCGATGGTCGGTGAGAACTCTGAAGGCTAAGATTGACGGAATGCTTTATGAGCGGACTGCCATTGCGAAGCAGCCTGATGAGGTTATCCTGCATGACCTCGAACTGCTGCGCGATGAGCGGGAGATGTCGGCCGACCTGGCATTCCATGACCCCTACTTCCTTGATTTCCTTGGCCTCGAAGGTGAATATTCCGAAAAAGACCTTGAATCGGCAATCGTTGGCGAGCTGCAGAAATTCATAACCGAGATGGGTAACGATTTCGCATTCATGGCACGCCAGAAGCGCATCACAGTGGATGATGAGGATTATTATATCGACCTGTTGTTTTTCAACAGGCGCTTGCGCTGCATGGTGGCGATCGACTTGAAATTAACAGATTTCAAAGCGGCCTACAAAGGGCAGATGGAACTTTATCTGCGCTGGCTTGAAAAGCACGAGATGCTTGAGGGCGAGAACAAACCTATCGGCTTAGTTCTCTGCACCGGCAAGAACGAGGAACACGTTGAGCTGATGCATCTCCACGAAAGTAATATCAGGGTAGCGGAGTATCTGATGAAACTGCCCGACAAGAAGCTGTTGGAGCAGAAACTCCAGAAGGCTGTCGAGATTGCCAAAGAAAAGATTTTGTACGCTCGCCTGCAGAACCCATCACAATCCTGTGGAGAGTGACGTGGGTAATTCCTCCCTCGTAGGGCAAACCATGGCCATATATGGCCGACTTTCGATGCAATATAGGGGTATCCCGAGATTGATGCCATTAATCGCGAACTTGTAAAACGTAACAGTATGACACACCAATTAAATCCAGCAAAGCGGCAGATGGAGTTAACTCCGGATCTTATTTCAAATGTCCGCAATTGCATTGTTGTTATTCGGGATATCCCGGTCATCACTGATGCGGATATTGCTTCACTATATGGAGTCGAGACTAAAAGGGTGAATGAAGCAGTACGCAATAATCCTGCCAAATTCCCAGACGATTACATGTTTACACTTTCCTCTGACGAGGTAAAAGTTTTGCGGTCGAAATTTTCGTCCACAAAAGTATCTTCCAAAAGTCGGTCGCTGCCCAAAGCCTTTACGGAGAAGGGACTATATATGTTGGCAACAATTCTGAAAAGCAAAATGGCATTGGATGTCACTTTCGCCATAATTGAAACCTTCACCAAAGTAAGGAACCTCAAACAGGAGTTAATTGAACTGCATCGCGAAACCGACCGGATAAAACAGACCTCAAAAATGCAGCATTTCGGAAAAGTCCTGTCAGAAATCGTGATGCCAGATTTGGAGACTCAGGAAACCGAATCCATTCTTGAACAGAATTTCATTATCGGTAAGATCAAACACACCGTTAAACGGGTCAAAAAATCCAGCCCAGACAACGATACCGATTGAAAGAGCTTGCAGGCACGCCAAAAGAACTGTTTTATACACTTTGCTCCTTCTGTTCCGGTTTTCATTACATTTTCATTATCTCTGCCTCCAATGGTCTAAGTCTCAAAATTATTCGTAACTTTACCCGCGCAGCGCAACCACTGACCTGGAATTGCCCCCTCAAATGAGAAACAGCATGGAAACGCCTATACTATACATTATTGCAGGATGCAATGGCGCCGGGAAGACCACTGCCTCAATGAGCGTTTTGCCGGACGTGCTTGATTGCAGGGAGTTTGTCAATGCCGATGAAATTGCAAAAGGATTATCCCCCTTCAAGCCTGAGGAGGTGGCAGTGGAAGCCGGACGGCTAATGCTTCAGCGCATTGATTATCTGCTTTCAAGGCATGTGACTTTTGCCATAGAGACAACACTCGCCACAAAGAGTTACAAGAATCTTGTGGAGAGAGCTAAAGCATCAGGTTATATGGTGATTCTGCTGTTCTTCTAGCTTTCATCGCCAGAGATGGCCGAAATGCGCGTTGCCCAGCGTGTGGCGTCCGGAGGGCACAATATCCCCATAGATATTATATTCCGGCGCTATTGGGCCGGATTGCGAAATCTGTTTGACATATTTGTGCCGATAGTCGACCGTTGGTCTCTTTACGATAATACCAAGGAACTATCGCCTATAGTTGAACGTAATAATATTGTTAACGCTCCTCTTTTTACTAAAATTTACGCTTCATGTCAGAACAAGAAGAAATAAAATTATTTGAGCGTATCCGCGAAAATATTCAACAGACGCAGATAAACCTCTTTGAGCGCAAAGCCAAACTCGGCGAGAGCATTGTGATCGCTGACGAAAACGGGCAACCCGTAACGGTCAAGGCCGAAGATTTTCTCAAACGCGACTGCAAATAAATTCCGTTCCGTCGTTGCATCTGCGCCGCCAGAGATCTACGTCCCAAAATTATTTGTAACTTTACCTTCACGGCGTAATCCAGTTCCGGCTCGCTATTGAAGACAACAAGTGATATGAGCAACGAAACATTCAAAAAGTCCATTCGATTTTTCAATGACCGCGAAGTTCGTGCCGTGTGGGACGATGAGCGCAATTGCTGGTGGTTCTCGGCCACCGATATTGTCCGCGCCATCAACGACGAACCTGAATATGTAAAGGCTGCTAATTATTGGCGTTGGCTCAAACGCAAATTGTCTCAATCAGGAATCCAGTTCGTGAGTGGCACTCACAAACTGAAAATTGTCGCCGCCGACGGCAAAAAATACAATAGCGATGCCCTATTAGCAGAAGATATTTTAATTTTAGCCAAGCATTACCCCAACAACCGTGCTGCAGCGTTTCTTGACTGGTTCACTTATAGCGATAACACCCTTGATGGGCAAAGCCGTAAAAAAGCCTATCAGCTCTACGATAGCGGTTTGTTACGTAGGCTGGAATCAGGCACCATGAAATGCCTCCATTTCCCAGGTACGCTCCAAGTGATTGAGCGTATACCTGAGACGACCTTTGACGAAATCATGGATAAATACGTTGAAATGAACGTAGCACATCCTTTTATGGAAGGCAATGGACGAAGCACACGCATTTGGCTTGACCTCATGCTCAAGCACTCTCTGAAACTCTGTGTGGACTGGAGCCAGATTGATAAGAACGAATACCTCCCTGCAATGCGCCAAAGCGTCAGCGACAGTTCGCATATAAAACAACTGGTACAGCCTGCTCTCACCACCAAAATCGATGACCGCGAAATGTTCATGAAAGGAATCGACTATTCCTATTACTACGAGCAAAACGACTGATAACATCTCTCGCAGGAAACGTCGCTGCTTTTTGTAATTTTAACACCCGCCACGTTCTCCTTTCTAATGCCACTGCCAAACGGACAGAACCATTCGGCCGGCATTACTTCCTGCGCCGTCGTTCATTATCTCCGCCTCCAAGAGTTTAAGTCTCAAAATTATTCGTAACTTTACCCGTGCAGTGCACTCCGAGTCCGGACTTTGGTCCGGCATCTTCCAGTTGTGCTTTGCCCTGATGAAAATCAGACTCTCAAATTACCCCTGATTGTAACTTATCGAAAGTGAGAATGCCATCAAAATTCTGCTGGCCAAACTGTCGGAAACTGAAACCTCTTAATAAACATAAGCATGACTGACAATACGTCCAAATATAATTTTGTCGACCTAACAGTTGCACTTTGCTTCAAGAACTTTTTCATAGTCCCAGACTACCAACGTGAATTCGTTTGGGAAAGCAGACGGGAGGTCGAAAGATTGTTGTCCGATGTTATAGAGGCGTACAACACAGACCCTAATAAAGAGTATTTTATAGGGACCACGGTGGTTTACAATAACAATGGACGCTATGAGCTTATTGACGGCCAACAACGTACTACGACCTTATTTCTCATTCTTTGCGCGTTCAGGAACCTTTTCGCAAAAAGAAGCATTCCACACAATGTAATTGATTCGTTGATTTGTGATTATACATATGGCCCCGACAAAAAACAAATTTTGCTTTTTCATCTTGAACTTCAATATGAAGAAGCGACGAATCTACTTACTGACATAGCAGAAGAAAAGGATAAACACAAATCCATACTGAGTCCCAGTGGTAAACGTCTTGTTGAGGCTTATGAATATATTTATAATCAGTTAGCAAGTTTGGAGGAACACGACTTAAATAATTTACTTGTCTACATACAATAGTTCGTTAAAAAATTATTCATAGGCTAAGCGGCATCTACCGCCAAGCCAAAGAGTTCTTTGACAAGTTTAGCATTTAAAGTCTTGTTCGGGTCAATTCCGCTCAGGTCAAAAAATCTTTTTATGAAATGAGCGTTGACCATCAGAGACTTAATTTGACCAATAGAAAAGGGCATCTTCGTCTGCATCCTGAGCACCTTAGTGATGTTGACGGCGGCAAGCGAAGCGTTGTAGGCAAAATCCAAAGCCTTTTCATTGCGAGCCTGACAGTCGAGCAATCCCGTGAACTGGTGACCGTCACGGAAACAGAACTCGATCTGAAACCGTGTCCGGTATATGTCATAGACATCTTTGCCACAGACAGAGGTGTCTGTTGAGAAATACAGTCGGTGTACACCTCCGGGCAGATAATGGATTACCAGCCGTATTTTTCTGCTTCAGTGACTTGCACCAAGCCACAAGTTCAAAGGCTTCGCCCTCCTCGGGCGCGATGTCAAGCCGGGTCATCCTGCTTTTGTCGGGATTGGAGAAGTCAATCTTGCCATCCTTGGTCTTGGGGCGTCCTCTTTTTTGCCGGTTCGCGGGCCTTCGTAAATGTAATACAGCACGGCATTGGAACGCAGACGGCTTATCAGTGAGAAGCCGATTTCTTTCAGACCCTCGACAAACGGCAGTACGGAGAAAGCGGCATCGGCAACGAGCAATGAAGTGATTTTCAATAAATCAGTACGATACTCCTCCAATACTGACAGATACCACTGGCTCAACGTCATATCCTTGGCTTTAAGTTCTGTCGCGTTAAGAGTCTGCACGGCACGAAGCATCATCGCGTCCTTGATGTCTGCATCGACCACAGCGATACCAAGTATCTCAAGTCCATGCTTCACAGCCGAAGCACATCCAGACCAGAACCGACCGACATGGTCTGTCTTTTTGCCCGCTTTGGAGACATAGCTGGGATCGATGGCGATAGCCAGTCGTTTCATGCCATACTGGAAACGGTCGGCAGCGAGATTCATGTTGAAGCACAGCCAGTCGAAATCCTTACGGAATGTCTGGCGGTATCGCTGTTCCTTACGTCTCCCGTAGCGTCCAAGTTGAAGAAAGTTTATCTTTCGCGGTATGCACATGATTAAAATCAGTATCTCGATGATGTTTGCTTTGAAAGTTTTGTTTAACTTTGTAGCGCAACCGAAGAAAGCTCTCCGGCAGATGCCCTCATATTGGTCAAGTAGTTCGAAAATCAGCATGTCTTTAAGTGTCGTAGAATAACCTTAAAGTTACTGAAAATCAGCGACTTGACCAAATTTTTAGTGTTAAATTTTCATGCTAAACATCAGATTTTTAACAGATTAAACACTTGGCTCCTCGGAGCCGTTAACAAATTCTCAAAAAATAACCGAAGTATTGATAAAATTCAGGGCATAATTTACTGCGTTTTCCATAAAAATCAGAATTTATCACCTCACCTCCATATCCTGCGCAGCCCATCCTCCCCAACAATTGTCCACCCATCGTAGGGTCGCGACTGCAACCCAGCGAAACGCCATACATATCAGGCATACCACCTTGCAGTCGCGGCAGGCCGCGACCCTACAATTTGGTGGAACGTTATTTTACCAAATACATTCTTGTCTTTGGCATCTCACTGCAAAACAAAAAAATCCCCTGCAAATCTGAGACTTGCAGGGGATTTGGGGTACCCGGACCCGGGATCGAACCGGGATGGATTGCTCCAACGGTGTTTGAGACCGTCGCGTCTACCGATTCCGCCATCCGGGCTGATAGACAGGGCGTGCTGCGCCTTTGGCGCGGCCGCTTTTGCTGTGGCAAAGTTAATGTTTTTTTTACAATCTCACAACCCGCATTCGTTTCTAAGCAGAAGTCAAATCCATCCACTTGCAGGGACGTGCCTTGGGCACGTGAATCAGGCGTGGGTTTTCCGGCGGCCGCCGAAGTAGTCGTTATGAATCTTGATGCCGAACACGATGGCCGACGATACTGCCGTGATGGAGTTGGTGATGATCAGCGGCCAGTTGACGGGGTTGCTGAAACATCCCTGCACAATGAAAAATATGCTGCCAAGGCCCATAAGCAGGAAGGTGGGGAGGGCGATGGCATCGGTGTCGCGGGTGCGTATGGTATATATGGCCTGAGGCATGTAGCCCAGCACCATGCAGATGGCTGCCAGATAGCCGAAAATTTCAAACAGTGTCATAGTAAGCGCGTTAGTCAGCTGAAAAGTCACAAACTTTGCGGGCGTTGCGGCAACTTGTGCCGCAGTTTTCCGGTCAGAGGTTCATTCCGATGCCGAAAAGGGCGTAATCGTAAAGCACGGGATCCTCGCTGTTGAAACGCCTGAGATTGCCGGTAAGTTCAACCACTGCCTTGCGGTCGGCCGCCTTGCGCGTGAGCAGCCCGAGCTGACGGGCCGTGTCGTTGACGTGCACGTCGAGCGGGATGTAAAGCTGCGAGGGCCGGAGCACATGGCTCCAGAGCCCCATGTCCACAATTCCGTCGGTGCGCACCAGCCACCGCAGAGCCATGTTGATGCGCTTCAGGGCCGTTGTGGCCAGATTCTGCGGCAGGCAGCGCGAATTGCACTCGCCGCCGTTGGCCTCGGCCAGCTCGGCGTTCATGTACTCCACCAGGCGCCATGCCGGGGCCTCGCCGTCGGCGATGTGGCGGGCGAGGGCGAAGTCGGCCAGCGAACCGTGGGCGGCATATATGCGCCGCAGGCCGCGCATGTAGTGGCGGAAATCGCGCGCGAAAAACGTGCGGTGTATGTTCATGTCGGGCAGGTCCTCATAGCCTTCGTCCATCAGGTAGCGGTATGGCTCGAAGTCCATGAGCTGCATCATCTTCATGCCGTTGCGGCATATCATCTTGCGGTTGCCCCATGCTATGGAGGCCGCCAGCAGCGCCGCTATCTCCACGTCCTGAAGGCGTGAGAACATGCGCGGAAACTGCACCGGGTCATCGGCGATGAACTCCGGCGAGTTGATGCGGGCGGCCTCTGAATCGAGCAGGGCCTTGAGGTCGGCCTCCGTCATTCCTTGCTGCGGTTGGTGCGCGGACGCGACAGGCGGAGCACCTGTGCCGAACGTGCGGGCATGTAAAGTTTCAGCCACTCCTTGCCTATGGGCTGGTAGAGGGGATCAAACTGGGTGAGATGCTCCACGGATTCGTCGATATTGCCGAAGCCGCCGAACTGGGGTGCGTCGGACGACAGCACCACCTTGTACTTTCCGGCGGGAGCCAGAATGCCGTAGTCGCTGAACGAATGCACGGGCGAGAAGTTGAACACGAACACCAGATTGCCGCGGCGGAAGGCCAGCACCTGGTCGTCGTCCTTCTCCCAGAGTTTCTCGATGCCGAGCGACTGGAAGTTGTAGACGCCCGAAATCAGTTCGACCATGGCGTTGTCGAACGCGTTGAGGAATTTGTACTGCAGGTCCTCGCGGTCCACCAGATCCCACTGGCGGCGGGCATACTTGTAGCTCCAGCCGTTGCCCTCGCGCGGGAAGTCGATCCACTCTGGATGGCCGAACTCGTTGCCCATGAAGTTGAGGTAGCCGCCGTTGATGGTGGAGGCGGTGACGAGGCGTATCATCTTGTGGAGCGCGATGCCGCGGGTCACCATGGGATTGGTGTCGCCCACCATCATGTGCCAGTACATCTCCTTGTCGATAAGACGGAAAATCACCGTCTTGTCGCCCACAAGGGCCTGGTCGTGGCTCTCCACGTAGCTTATGGTCTTTTCGTCGCTGCGGCGGTTGGTAAGCTCCCAGAAGATGGATGTGGGGTGCCAGTCCTCGTCCTTGCGCTCCTTGAGGGTCTTGATCCAGTAGTCGGGGATGCCCATGGCCATGCGGTAGTTGAACCCGATGCCTCCGTCCTTGAACTTGATGGCCAGCCCGGGCATGCCGCTCATCTCCTCGGCGATGGTGATGGCATGCGAATTGACATCGTGGATAAGCATGTTGGCCAGAGTGAGGTAGACTATGGCGTTGGTGTCCTGGTTGCCGTCGTAGTAGTCGGCATAGCTGCCGAACGCCTTGCCAAGGCCATGGTCGTAATAGAGCATGGAGGTCACGCCGTCGAAACGGAAACCGTCGAAGTGGTATTCCTCAAGCCAGTATTTGCAGTTTGACAGCAGGAAATGCAGCACCTCGTTCTTGCCGTAGTCGAAGCAGAGCGAATCCCACGCCGGATGCTCGCGGCGGTGGTCGCCGTAGAAATAGAGGTCGTACGAGCCGTCGAGGCGTCCCAGGCCCTCGTTCTCATTCTTCACGGCATGCGAGTGCACAATGTCCATGATCACGGCGATGCCAAGCTCATGGGCGCGGTCGATAAGGCTTTTCAGCTCCTCGGGCGTGCCGAAACGGCTCGATGCGGCATAGAAATTGCTCACATGATAGCCGAACGACCCGTAGTAGGGATGCTCCTGGATGGCCATGATCTGAATGGCGTTGTAGCCGTCCGCAGCGATGCGGGGCAGAATCTTGTCGCGGAACTCCAGATACGAGCCCACTCCCTCCTTCTGCTGCGCCATGCCTATGTGGCATTCGTAGATCATCAGGGGCTTGGTGTCTGGAATGAACTTCTCTACCGTCCAGCGGAACGGCGTCGGCTCCCACACCTGCGCCGAGAAGATGTGGGTCTGCTCGTCCTGCACCACGCGGGTGGCATAGGCCGGGATGCGCAGCCCCTCGCCGCCGGGCCAGTGCACACTCATCTTGTAGAGGTCGCCGTGGCGGATGCGGTCGAACGGCACATGCAGCTCCCACACGCCGTTCTTGGCGGGATTGAGCTTGAATTCGGGCAACTCCTTCCAGTCGGAGAAATCGCCGACGAGATAAATTTCGGTGGCATTGGGCGCCCATTCGCGGAACACCCACCAGTCGCCCACACGGTGCAGCCCGAAATACTGGTGCGCGTTGGCGAAGTCCTTGAGCGAGTTGCAGTGCGTGGTCAGCTCCGCCTCCTTGCGCAGCACGTCCTCATGGCGCCCGTCGATGGCGGCGGCATAGGGTTCGAGCCAGGGGTCGTTTTTATAGATAGCAAGCGCCTTGGCCTTTCGGGCGGCGCGTGGCTGCGGCGTTTTCGCAGCAGCCGTGGTGGATGTTTTCTTAGCCATTATATGTGTTTGTTTTATATATTCAGAAAGAAAGCAGATTGTTGGCGGCGGCGAAAGGCGACAGACGGTTGGAGAGCACCAGACGCTCGGCCTCGGCAATGCGGCGCGCGCGTTCGGGGTCGTCGTAGAAGCGGCGGCGCAGCTCGGAATCGATGGTCTCGTACATCCAGTAGCGCGACTGCTGGCGGCGGCGCTCCTCGAAATAGCCGTTCTTGTCCACGAATTCGAAATAACGGTCGATCATGTCCCACACCTCGGCGATGCCCAGCTCGAAGTAGCCCGAATAAGTGAGCACCTCGGGAGTCCAGCCGCTCGGCGGGGTCGGGAAGATGGAGTGCGGCACGGAACTGAGCCTGAGCCAGCTGCGCGCGCTTAATGTTGTCGCCGTCGGCCTTGTTGATCACAATCCCGTCGGCCATCTCCATGATGCCGCGCTTTATGCCCTGCAGCTCGTCGCCGGTGCCGGCAAGCTGAATGAGCAGGAAAAAGTCGACCATCGAATGCACGGCCGTCTCGCTCTGGCCCACGCCCACGGTCTCCACGAAGATGTTGTTGTAGCCGGCAGCCTCGCAGAGCACGATGGTCTCGCGGGTCTTGCGCGCCACACCTCCCAGCGAACCGCCCGAAGGCGAAGGGCGTATGAACGCCGACTCGTGTTGCGACAGCTTTTCCATGCGGGTCTTGTCGCCCAGAATGCTCCCTTTGGTACGCTCCGACGAGGGGTCGATGGCCAGCACGGCCAGCTTGCCGCCGTTGCGCAGCACGTGGAGGCCGAACACATCAATAGAGGTGGATTTGCCCGCTCCGGGCACACCGGTGATGCCGATGCGACGGCTGCGGCCCGAATGCGGCAGGCACTTTTCAATCACTTCCTGCGCGATGGCCTGATGCGCCGGAGCCACGCTTTCAACCAACGTGACGGCACGGGCCAGACGCATCACATCGCCCTTCAGAATCCCCTCTACCAGATCCGGGGCCGACGGCAACTGCTGACGGCGGCGAGGCTTGAGATAGGGATTTACAACAGGGGGCTGTTTCACGCCGGCATTCACAGCAAGGCCGACGTATTCGGGAGAGTTTTCAGGATGTTTTTCCAAGGTTAAACGCGGGATTGAGTGGAAATATCTACTTAATTTATTCAACGCTGCCGGAGCCTGTTTTGTTGGCACGTGGCGGCACAGGATCGTAGCCGGACCCTCCCCATGGATGGCACCGCATCAGACGCCTGAAGGTGAGCCACAGGCCACGCAGCGGACCGTGCACCCTCAATGCCTCCAGAGCATAGGCCGAGCACGTTGGGGTGAACCGGCATGAAGCCGGAAACATGGGCGAAATGGCTCCACGGTAGAACCATATGGGCGCCTGCAGCGCTTTCACCATAAGTCGTGAGAACCAATTCATAGGCAATGACGGCAAGCCAGTGCCCGCGTGCGCCGGTCAGTGGAACGCACCCCGGAACATTGGCTAACGCAAAAATACACATTTTTCCCGAAACCTCACCATCCCCGCCCCCTTTCCCGCAAAAATTTAAGTTAAATCTCCCTTGTCTTTCGAAAATTTGCTGAAGTGTCCAAGGAAAAATTAAGTTCATTTTGTGGAAGGTTAAAAGAATGAATAGAAAGGTTGAGCTTCGCTAATCAGTATCGTTCTCAATCTTTGCGTCACGATGATAACCGTGCCGTATAAACGGATCAACAAATATCAGTTCCTTATACCATGCTCCTTGCTCATTCTTTTTATTTTGCATTCGCCAGAATCCTCTGACAAAAATCTCATTATCATTCACAATCTTTCTAAACCAACGGGAGTCCATAACAATAACCTTTTGGCCCAATTGATTTACGACTTTCTTTTTGTCAACATATTCAAGAGGAGTGCCATCAACCGCTGTAAATTTGCCTTGAGGGATAACCACGGTCTCGACTTTGACATATTTTTTTACAGCGACATACGTAGCTATAAAATTTGCTACTGAAGCAACAGCCATTTCTCGTTGTTCTAAATTACCCTTAAAAAGGCAATTATCTTCTAATAAGGTGTTTAAAATCCCAGTTCCCTGATATTCTTTTGAACGATTATTAAAAGAATAGAAATTAAAAACACTTTTACCAGCCAGTTCTGTAAAACTCCATAAATGTAGTTCATTATCAACAAAACAGTAGACCAAAGTATGACAGCCACGGTAGAGTAATATGCCGCATTCCCCCGAAACGCTGAATTCTTCAAAAAGACTGGGCATAATCTTTTCAAAAGAACTGTGACTTTTTACCATCACAGCCTCAAACGATGGCATAACCAATTCAGGCAGACCCCAATCGAAGCCGCTGGCACGAAGATTGTTTAACTGACCGAGTTGTGAATCAAGGATATCCCTGTTAATAGGAATTGATACTGGCGCTATTGTGATATTATTGGCAGCTTTAGTATCATTGGGATTGAGCAGCCAAGTGATAATTGGGCGTTCTTTAATAATCATAATTCCAGAATTAATATATACGTCTTATCCACCTCTCGGAGTCTTTGGTGCTCCATTGAACATGCCAATTTCTTCCGGTTGCCTTATCCAATAAAATAAATTGATACATATTTTTTGTCGGGTATAACTCAAAAGAGTTAAGATTGGTATATACAGACAAATCGGATGCATTTAAGGTTACATTAAATTCGTCTTTTGATTTAAGCGACCATTGGATTAGATCAAGCTTACCGGTTTGGGTATCTAATTTAATTAGTATATATAGATTTTCGGTTGGATAAATTTTGTATCGCTCGGACAGAGTGCGCTCTTTCTCCAAGGTTACAAGATTGTCGACCAGGTATGCTGTGTATACAGAAATAGAATCATTAAGGACCGTTTGATTAGATTCCGATTGTGCTTTACCGGATAAAAAAAGTGAAAAAAATGATAGGATTAGAATAAGGCGTTTCATAAAAACCGTTTGTAGTAATTGGTTGATGGTATGCTGTAATACACAATACGAATCAGCAGTGCTTAATCTTTTTGTTTGGGAATTTTTGTAAGGATAGGCTGAATGTCAAGCTTGAGGTATTTTGCAATTCGTCGGATATAGCCTGCTTTTTGTATTGTGTTGGAATTTGTCATAACTAACCATCCTTCGCCAATCTCAATCTGACGTTTTCCATATTTCGCATCACGGCTTTTCCCGCAGATAAGAACACCGCAACATTTAATTCCGGTTGAATAGACTTTTGCCGGGCCAATCATTTTGATTGCTTCAACAAAGGTCTCAGCTGCTGCAGGGTGGTCGATAGTTTCACCGTCGGGGAAAACAATTGACAGATGATTTATAAAGTCGTTTTCATTATCTACGGGTATGTCGGACTCAAATAAACATTCTTGTCCTTCCATACGCCATATTATTCGAGAGAGTTCAAGAAGCATTTCCTGACGTTGAATGATAGTCTCATCAGTCCACTCGGAGAAGGATATGAGATGCTCATTAAGCTTGTTGATGGCTGTGTTTTTGCCAACATCCTCTTTTTTAGATAGAGAACGGGTAAGGACAAATGAACTTTTGCCATATTCGATTACTTTTTCAGAATATGGCTTATTTTTAACCGAACTGTTCATAGGCTGCCCAAGAATTGTCAAATTGCCAAGCATTGATACGGCGCGGTCGTAATCTTCAAATGAAGATCTAATTTCTTCTGACAGACACGTTTTAGGAAGAATATGTTCAATCTCAATACCATTTGGAGCATAATTATCTATAGTTGTGAGCGACTTCACCCCATTATATGTATTATCAACATATTGGGATATGCGGGCTAAAATGTAGCGTAGACGATACATTTGAATGTCGTTTTGAGAAAGACTTCGGAAACGGTCTTTAAATTCAACCCGCTTTTTGTCCACCGCCGGGGTCATATAGTCTTTCACAAAATCAATAAGATCTTCTTTAGACTTTACACCTTTTAATGCAATGCACCATTCAGCAAACGCTTTCTCAAACACCTTTGCCTGCTCTCGACTTACAAGGCTGACAAATAGATAATTTTCTATATTCTTTGCAAGCAGATTAAACATCTCGGGATTGTACTTGCGTGCGCCAAGTAAAAGAATGATATGCTGTCTGAACGAATTGCCTCCAATGGCGATGATGTTTGTAAGGTAGACATTCTGGTTACCATGTACATCAAGACCTCTTGAAAAGTTAACAAATGCCTTGGCATTTTCGATAAGGATATCTACGAAAGCTGCCGGTTTCTTATCAAATTTGGTAAGTAAGCGGTTGTCCTTATTTGACATCCAATTATAAATTTCATCCTCTCGAAGGATATTTGTATCCTTCGCCAGAATGCCGTGATGCTTCACTGCAGGATAATTCGACATAATGAAATACCGAAGGAAGCGAAGCGGTTTCTCATTAGCTTCTTCAAGAATAGAAACGAGTTGCTTCCATCGGGATTTGATCTCAGCAAACTGCTCGCGATTAACCTGTCGGAAGATAAGGTTTTTGAGAAGGTCCATTGGATTGAGGCCAGTCCCACGGTCATTAATGGTCTCAAAAATCTTAAGAGCATCGTTGATATCTTGAGTTGATATTTGGATGAATTTTAATTTATAAAGTATGTACAATACTTCGGTTATTTTTTGAGAATTTGTTAACGGCTCCGAGGAGCCAAGTGTTTAATCTGTTAAAAATCTGATGTTTAGCATGAAAATTTAACACTAAAAATTTGGTCAAGTCGCTGATTTTCAGTAACTTTAAGGTTATTCTACGACACTTAAAGACATGCTGATTTTCGAACTACTTGACCAATATGAGGGCATCTGCCGGAGAGCTTTCTTCGGTTGCGCTACAAAGTTAAACAAAACTTTCAAAGCAAACATCATCGAGATACTGATTTTAATCATGTGCATACCGCGAAAGATAAACTTTCTTCAACTTGGACGCTACGGGAGACGTAAGGAACAGCGATACCGCCAGACATTCCGTAAGGATTTCGACTGGCTGTGCTTCAACATGAATCTCGCTGCCGACCGTTTCCAGTATGGCATGAAAACGACTGGCTATCGCCATCGATCCCAGCTATGTCTCCAAAGCGGGCAAAAAAGACAGACCATGTCGGTCGGTTCTGGTCTGGATGTGCTTCGGCTGTGAAGCATGGACTTGAGATACTTGGTATCGCTGTGGTCGATGCAGACATCAAGGACGCGATGATGCTTCGTGCCGTGCAGACTCTTAACGCGACAGAACTTAAAGCCAAGGATATGACGTTGAGCCAGTGGTATCTGTCAGTATTGGAGGAGTATCGTACTGATTTATTGAAAATCACTTCATTGCTCGTTGCCGATGCCGCTTTCTCCGTACTGCCGTTTGTCGAGGGTCTGAAAGAAATCGGCTTCTCACTGATAAGCCGTCTGCGTTCCAATGCCGTGCTGTATTACATTTACGAAGGCCCGCGAACCGGCAAAAGAGGACGCCCCAAGACCAAGGATGGCAAGATTGACTTCTCCAATCCCGACAAAAGCAGGATGACCCGGCTTGACATCGCGCCCGAGGGAGGGCGAAGCCTTTGAACTTGTGGCTTGGGGCAAGTCACTGAAGCAGAAAATACGGCTGGTAATCCATTATCTGCCCGGAGGTGTACACCGACTGTATTTCTCAACAGACACCTCTGTCTGTGGCAAAAGATGTCTATGACATATACCGGACACGGTTTCAGATCGAGTTCTGTTTCCGTGACGGTCACCAGTTCACGGGATTGCTCGACTGTCAGGCTCGCAATGAAAAGGCTTTGGATTTTGCCTACAACGCTTCGCTTGCCGCCGTCAACATCACTAAGGTGCTCAGGATGCAGACGAAGATGCCCTTTTCTATTGGTCAAATTAAGTCTCTGATGGTCAACGCTCATTTCATAAAAAGATTTTTTGACCTGAGCGGAATTGACCCGAACAAGACTTTAAATGCTAAACTTGTCAAAGAACTCTTTGGCTTGGCGGTAGATGCCGCTTAGCCTATGAATAATTTTTTAACGAACTATTGTTTATGGAAAACGCAGTAAATTTGAGCGGAGAAACATAAAAAAAGCACCGGGGCGATGGGCCTCGGTGCTTTTTTGTGGGGATGTGCCGCTGCGCAGCAGCGGGGGGTTAGCGTTTCAGGACTTTGAGGGTGGCGCCGGCGGCGGTGCGGAGCACGTAGATGCCGGGTGCCAGACCTTCGAGCGCTTCTGCGGCCTTGATGCCGGTGCGGAGCGTGATGCCGTCGATCGAGAATACATCGACGATGGCCTCGCTGTCGATTGCTACAACCTGCAGGCCGCTCTGGATGTCGTCGGCCGTGGGTGCTTCGAAGAAGAGCAGTTTCGGGGTGTCGGCAGTTACGTTGGCAGCGGGTATGTAGGCGTGATATCTGTTCACTGCCTGTGCTGCGTCCAGAGCGCTGAACACTTCCTTGTTGCGGCTGTCGTAGGCAAGCATGTAGTCGTTGGGGGCAGTCTTCTCGCTGTCGTTTACAACTCCTTTCAGCAGGCCGTTTTCAAGGTCGGCGCCGGTCTTGTCGGCAACCACGCCCCTGAATGTGAACGTCTTATTGGTGGCAGCTGCATCATCGCCTTCGGCAGCGGTGGCTTCGGGGGTCACCACGGCACGCATAAGATAGGGCTTGTATGCCTCCATTGTTTCTGTGTAGTCCCAGGTCAGGAGCTGATACTGAATCTTTTCAGTTCCACCCTTAGGCAGATATTCGTCCGGACTGTCGCTAAGTCCGCTTATGGTCAGGGCGTTCAGCCCGGCAGGCACTTCAGCGTCGAACGGCAGGATGATGGTGCCGTAGAGCGCCGTCTCCATTGTCCATTCAATCGTCACCTCCGGCTCTTCGAAATATACGGCGGGGAGGAAGTTGATTTTGTTTCCTTCCGCATCCTTGAATTCCGTGTTGGCGGAGATATATGCATGATAAGGCTCCAGTGCGGGGTGCTCGATGCTTTCATCATGATAGATAAAGCCCACATTGCCGTCCTTGACCTGCAGATGGTGGTCACCAAATGTAGATTCGGTAGTGACAAACGTTCCGGTCAGCAGGCCATCTGTGTACGATTCTTTCTCATAAGTTGTAGTACCCGAGAATGTGTACACGCCATTTTCATCGGCCGTGGCAACTGTGCGGCGTTGTGGGGCAGCTGCCGGAGTGTTGGCGGCAGTCTTGCGGGTCACAACATAGGGAGTATTGGCCAGAATCTTGTCTTGTTTGACAAGCTGAGCCACGTGGTAGATGTTGTCATCCTCGATGACGCCGGATGCTTTGGATGTTTTAAGCGAATTGATTTCCAGATCTTCAGGCACATTGGCGTCGAAGGGGAGAATCAGTGTGCCATAGCCCTGTTCGGGATGCTCCATGGTCCATTTGATTTCGATATTGCGTCCGATGAGCTGCAGGCGGAAATTGTCGGCCTTGAACCACGGGCCGAGATTGAGCGGAGTGAGTTCGGGGTTGAAGTTGCCGTCGACCGAGGGATACAGACCGATGGTGATTGACGCACCGTCTGTGCCGGCCTCATCTGCTGTCACCTCGAACTCAACACTGATTTCCTCGAAGTGGGTTTTGTCCTGGCTGATGGTCAGCATGTCGCCGGGCTTGTCGTTGACTGCCAGATAGAAGCGGTTGCCCGGATCCGAGGCCACCTTGGCTGTGAGGCGGTAGATACCTGCGGGAACTGTGCTGATGGTTTGGGTGAGTGGTGTGGATTTGTCTGATTGCCATGAGTTGAACAGATGTTTTCCGTCAATCTCCCCGTCGGCCATGGTGTAGGCGCCAGTGCTCTCAGTCACTTGCGTGTCGGAAGCAGGCTCCATCGTGGTGTTCCAGAAGGAAAGGTTGCCAAGCTCGAAGCTCTGGTTGCCGATGGCGCCGGTCATGTCGGCACCGGTTTCCTTCTGTGAGAATACCAGCGTGCGGAAGCGCGCGTAGAGTTCGTTGATTTCGGCCACGCCGTTGCTGCCGTTCATCGGGTCATCCAGATCGGGGTCATCGGGATTGGGCTTGTTCTGATCCTGGTGGCTTGCAAGATGCTTACGGTAAAGGTCCTGATAGTCGCTCGGATCCCATTGTACGCGGTATTTGTCGGGGAGTTTTGCTGCCAGCTCGTTCAGACGGTTGATGGCACGCTGCAGGCGGTCGTAGAAGAAACATACTTTGGTGTCGCCGTGACGTGTGAGGCGCACATTGTCCACCTTGTACCAGCAACCGCCGGTTTCGCTGTATGTGCCGCCGGAGTTTCCGCCGATAAATGTTATGGTTACTTCCTCAGTATCTTTTGCCACATCAAAGTCAAACGATCTCACATCGCCAATCTCTTTGGTTCGCGGAAGTTGTTTTGCCTCGCGCTTACCGTTTACTTCAAAGAATATCCAGTTGTTCTGGTCGCTTGCCACAGTTGCTCGCAGACGATAGTGCCCGGCGGGGAGTCCTTTGATTGTTTGCGAGATTGCGGCACCTTTGCCACCATCCTGCCATGTGTTGAAAAGGTACGTTCCGGCACCTGTGTCACCGCTGGTGTCAACCGACATGGCATAATCTCCGGAGTTCACCTTTACACCTGTATCACCTACAAACTGGGTGTCCCATCCTCGGGTGGTGCCGAACTCGAAGCTCGGATTGATGATAGCATTTGTGTAATCCACTCCGTCGGTCTGCGGCTGCTTGTAGACCTGCTCACGGAGCAGGTCGTAGATTTCGTAGAACTCCTTGGTGCCGTCGCCTTCGAGTGAAAGCTCGTCGATGATCTGTTGATACTTCGAAAGGTTCCAGTTGTCGTTGTAGGGCGATCCCATGGCGTTCACGCGCTCTGTGGCATCGCGCATGGCAAGCTCAATCAGTTCGTAGCCCGATGCTGTGTCGCGGTCGCCGGTGCGGGTGAGAATGAAATTATCGGCTGAGAAAGCTCCCTCGCATGTCACGCCAACAGTGGTTGTGCCACCCGACAGGCGGAAGCGGAGGCTCACCTCTTTCAGTTCCCCGTCGGCGGCATCGCTCGGTGCGCTTGTCTTTCCGGCAGCTGTGAGTTTTGCGCCGTTTGAAAGCATGGCCTTGAGTTCGTAGATGCCGTCGGGCATTGTCACCTCGAAGTTATAGGTGAGAGAGCCGCCATCGGCAATAACGTGACACTTGCCATCCTTGCCGGCTTTCTCATCTGTAACTACCTTAGCATTGGTGGCCTGAGATGCATTCCATTCCGTCAGATCGCCCATCTCAAACGAGTTGTTGAGGATAGTGTAACTCATATCTGCAGGAATGACAATCTGCTTGGATGCAGCCTTGGCAAGAGCTATGTAGGTATTGTGAATCTCCTTAGTTCCATCGCCTTGAATCTGGCGATTCTCGTAAGCATCAACCACCGAGCGGTTGCTGTAGCCGGGCAGCCCAGCTTCATCAGCCTTGTTCTGCGCATCATCAATGGCAGCTTTTACCTTTTTGAGCGTCGCAAGATATTCCTCAGTAGGACCAAGATAGGTCAACTCGAAATTATCTACAAATACGGCTGTTTTAGATTTACGGGTATGTGTCTTATTTACAAGAAGGTCTATTTGGTGGTTTGTTACAACAATGTCGGTGGAAATCCTGTAATTCCCGGTTGCAAATGCTTTCCCTACCGTTTCAACAGAAGCCTCTCCCCACGAGTTGTTTCTTGTGTATCCATTGGTCGGGATAGTTATTGTGTTGGCTGTGACAACGCCCTCGTTATTTCCTTGTGCGAAATCACATGATACACGGTATGTCCCGTCAGGTAGACCGGTTATGGTTTGACTGATACTACTATTTGTGTTACTGAGATAAGTCACAGTATTATATAGTTTATACATGGAATAATTCTCTCCGACTTCGTTGTCCTCGAGTTTTGCTTTTCCGTTTGAACCTTCATCTTCTTGCCATGCGATGTTTTCTGTGTTGTCGTTGCGGCCGAAGCGGTAGCCTTTCATTAGGAAAGTGGCATCTAGGGGATTCTCCTTGGAAGCCATTTGCAGATTTTTGATTAGTTGATCGCGGCTAATGACTTCCCATAACTGATTCGGGTCATCAGCAATGGGGTCTGCATTCAACACAATGCCGTCCTTGGCTGTAATAGCAAGTTTTTTGTTTGTGTTATTGATAGCATGTGTACAGGTTATGGTGTAGTACCCATCATCGTTCTTGGTGAAAGTCCAATCCTTTGTGCGCGCGGTTCAGTGTTACCAGCATCCACGTACATTTCATGGCAATTATCAGCCGTAAGATCTGGTTGTACAGACAGCCAGCCGTCTCCAATTTTAGAATTAACGGTGAAAACACCTTCTGCAGCCTGTTGTGCTAATGTCAGTTCACGGCCGGTTTTCGACAGGATGGCCTGAGTGTCCCATATTCCACCCACCTGTAGGAATTGGCCGGTGCCTACGTTGCGGAGAAAGTATGCACCCCCGGTGAGTTTGTTTCCTACGTTCTCGATTTCAAATTCGATGACAATGGGGTAGTGGTCGGAAATTTCCGAACCGTCGGGCCATGTGAAGTCGGTGTCGTGCAGGTAGCTTTTGGCGGTGAGCTTAGCGCTTGCATCGGTGTTGTTGATGTAGAAAACCTTGTCGACCACTTCGCCGGTCTGGAAGGCTTCGTGGTTGGTGCCGTCAAAATGACCGGGTACCATGATTGAGCCTGCTCCGAGTGTGGGCATCACACCCCCACGGGGGAAATCAATCCACGGGTCGTGAATGTCGAAACGTTCATCGGCATTGATGCGGTCGAACATCAGGCCTTTCAGATTGTCGCGGGTGTAGCGGCAGTTGGTGTCGCCCATGATTATGATTGGGCGCTTGTTGTCGGATGCGAGAATCATGTCGACAAGCTGCGTCATCTGGATTTCGCGGGCTTCGTTGTCGGCTGCTGTAGTCTCTGCATCCATATGCAGGATGTAGACGTCAACCTCAAGTCCGGCCGCTATACGTACCGTGTAGTAGCGGAATCCCTTGGCAATCAGCTGGTCGGCACCGTCGTTAGTGATGCCGTTGCGTTTGTTCCACAAATACCATGCCTCGTCGGACACACTGATGTTTGAACGCCACAGCAGATTCAAACCATCGGTGTCAAACCATTTGGTGCCATTGAGATATGGCACCACATTAACAACACTTGAGGGGATAGAACCGCGGTAAGTTCCGCAGGTATAAACCCCTTTTATTTCCGACATCAGCTGGTCGTTGTAGTTGAAGTTCTCGGAAACGCCGAAAAAGTCCCATCCTTTCTGGCTTACGAGTTTACTCATCTGCAGGGTTCCTGTTTCCTGAGGACCTTCGGGATTGAGTTTGACATTTACAAAACCTGCAGCCTTTACCGTTGGCGGCAAGCCGTCGACGTTAAGGCATGCTGCAGTAAACGTCTTTTTCTGCGCCATGATGGGGAGGGTGCAGAGAAGGCATAGCAATAAAATTAATTTTTTCATGGAGTGGTAAGATAAATGTAGATAATAGTCTGTTGGTTAAGTTGTTCATGGATGCCGCATATTCGCTGCGGCGCAGATGAAACGTCAAATCTCTTGGCAAGAGATTTTAAGGTAACGCAAAATTAGCGTTTTTTTCTCAAAATTAGCATTTTGTGCTTATGCTTTTTTTGAAAAAAATAATGCATCCAATGCTGCGTGGAGAATTGTCGGTTGATACTTGCGGGTAATACCCTGTGTAATAGCGGTGTAGACGACACTTTTCTCTCTTGCCAAGAGAACAGCACACACCTCCACGTGCCGTGAGTAAGGACGCGGATGTACTATGATTCTATCCGGGGCTTTCACAGCTGCTACCTCTTCGAGGGGCAGCCTGTTTGTGGCTCTGTACCCCATGAAAGCGAAGCGCATCATGGTGTGTGTTGGATATATAGGCATTTACCTTTGTAATAAACTTATTACTAACAAACTTGTAAGTAATAAGATTATTACTTATCTTTGTATGGTAAACCGGCTTGCGCCGAAAAATACTTAAAATTATGGAGAACAAACCGTTTATATTCGGAGTGGCCGCTTCAGGCGACAATTTTACGGACAGAAAAAAAGAAACCGAGCGCCTGGTGATGAATTTCAAAAATGGGATAAATACCATTTTGATTTCTCCCCGTCGGTGGGGTAAGACATCTCTTGTACAGAAGGCCTGTAATCTGGCACAGTCTGATAAACTTAAAATCGTTTATATCGATATTTTCTCCTGTCGAAGTGACAGAGATTTTTACAATGCTTTTGCTTCGGCGGTGCTCAAACAAACCTCCTCGAAGGTGGATGAGTGGCTGGAGAATATAAAACTGTTTCTTTCAAGGATAAGTCCTAAAATCTCACTGGGTCCCGATCCGACAATAGATTTTTCCATTTCTCTCGAAATGAGCCCCAAGGACGCGGATATTGACGAAATACTGCAACTGCCGGAAAAGATAGCGCAGAAAAAAGGATGCAATATTGTGGTCTGCATTGATGAATTTCAGCAGATTTCGGAATTCGGGGATTCCAAAACGTTCCAGAAACGGTTGCGTTCTGTATGGCAGCTGCAAAAATCTGTGTCATATTGTTTGTTCGGGAGCAAGAAACATTTGATGAACGAGCTGTTTGAGAAAAAAAGTCTGCCGTTCTATAAATTCGGCGATGCAATTTATTTACAGAAGATAGGAACCGAAGATTGGATTGAATACATCTGTGGGCGTTTTAAGGCCACAGGTAAACAGATTTCGGAAGAATTGGCCGAAAGAATTTGCCGGATGGCCGACAACCATTCTTCGTACGTGCAGCAGCTGGCATGGCTTGTGTGGGTACATACTGACAAAAACGCTACAGAGCAGAATCTTGAGGAGGCTTTTCAGGACATTCTCGATCAGAATACACCTTTGTTTGAGAAACAGACAGAGAGCCTTACCACATATCAGATGAATTTCCTGCGGGCCATTCTTGACGGGACACGGAGTGAATTAACCTCGCAGGAAAAGTTGCAGCGATACCAACTCGGTTCATCGGCAAATGTGAGCGTAATAAAAAGGGCGTTGGTCAACAAAGAGCTTATCGATGTGGAAAAAGGACGCTCCTTCATACCGGACCCTATTATGGTCGAGTGGTTAAAACGTGAATTGGAAATATAAGTAAGTATTCAAAAATTATTACGCATTATGAATATTTTAAAAGCTTTATATCCCCGCCGGAGTCTTTTCGGTGCTTTTCACTCTCTTCATCAGTCGTGTAGCTCGCTACACTCCTTTTTCATCGAGCGAAAATCCCTCGAAAATACTCTCGTCAGAGATATAAAATAATGTTGAATGCTTACTTAATTTTATTATGTGGACTGAAATTTTGAGCGTCGGGGCCGGGAGCTGCGTGGGCGGCATGGCGCGCTATGCCGTGAGCCGGTGGGTGCAGCAGGCTGCGGGTGCGACAGTGTTTCCGTGGGGCACGCTGACGGTGAATGTGGCCGGATGCTTCATTATCGGCTTGATTTACGGTTGGCTCGACCAGGGGCTGTCGCTGTCGCCGGCATGGCGGCTGTTCCTTACGGTGGGATTTTGCGGCGGATTCACCACGTTCTCCACATTCGCCAACGAGAATTACCTGTTGTTTCAGGGGGCGCATGTCGCCATACTTGCGCTGTATGTGGCCGTATCGGTGGCTGCGGGTTTTGCCGCGGTCTATGCCGCCTACGCCCTAACGCGCCTATGATTATCACGGCTGCTACCTCTCCGAGGTGCAGCTATACGTCGCTCCTGCACCCCCCACGATTCGCTTTCGTGGGGGAACCACAGCTCATCGCCTCCGGCGATAGCATCCGCGCGTTCTACAAGGCCCAGTAAGGCCAGCCGGATTTGCAGTAGGGTCGCGACCTGTCGCGACTGCAACCCTGTAAATTTCAAATCATTCCCTTGCAGGCTCCAATCGGTGAGCGCGGCCTAATCCACCGCCAGGCAGTCGCGACAGGTCGCGACCCTACAAATGAATGCCATCCCGATTTCCCCGTAAGTCGGCAAGCACCCCACTGTATCGCCTCCGGCGATAGCATCCGCAAAGGGGTACGTGGAATCTGTGCGCCGGAATTTCGGATTGAAACGGAAAATGCGTAAATTTGCTTGGCTCTAAACCTCGGCTCAGGCCGGCATGCCGTTACAATTTTGTGCATGCAAATATTCCCAAGGTCAGTTTTATGGCAAAGAAAGTGGCGGAGACGCCTTTGATGAAACAATATTTCGAGATGAAGCAGCAGCACCCGGATGCGGTGTTGCTTTTCCGTGTGGGCGATTTTTACGAGACGTTCTGCGAGGATGCCATCACCTCCTCGGAGATTCTCGGCATCACGCTCACGCGGCGTGCCAACGGCGCGGCATCGTCGATTGAACTTGCGGGTTTCCCGCATCACGCCCTCGACACCTATCTGCCCAAGCTGGTGCGCGCCGGCAAGCGCGTGGCCATCTGCGAGCAGCTTGAGGACCCCAAGCTGACCAAGACCCTGGTGAAGCGCGGCATCACCGAACTGGTGACGCCCGGCGTGGCGATGAACGACAATGTGCTCGACCACAAGGAGAACAATTTCCTTGCGGCGGTGCATTTCCCTCACGGCGGCGGCTCCAAGGCCACCATCGGCGTGGCGTTTCTCGACATATCCACGGGCGAGTTCCTCACCGCCGAAGGGCCTGCCGAATATGTGGACAAGCTGCTCGGCAACTTCGCACCGAAGGAGGTGCTCGTGGAGCGCGGCAACAAGCAGCGTCTGGAGGACAGTTTCACCGGCCGCTACCTGGCGTTTGAACTGGAGGACTGGATTTTTACCGACCAAAGTGCCAACGACCGCCTGCTCAAGCAGTTCGAGACGGCATCGCTGAAAGGCTTCGGCATACACCGCATGCCCATGGCAATAGTGGCGTCGGGCGCCATCCTGCATTATCTCGACATAACACGCCATACGCGCACAGGCCACATTTCGGCGTTGCGGCGCATCGAGGAGGATGCGTTCGTGCGCCTCGACAAATTCACCGTGCGCAATCTGGAACTGCTGCAGAGCCTTGGCGACGAGGGGAAAAGCCTGCTCGACGTGATTGACCGCACGGTCAGTCCCATGGGGGCGCGCATGCTGCGGCGGTGGATAACTTTTCCGCTGAAGGACCCTGCCAAAATCAACGGACGCCTCGATGCCGTGGAGCACTTTTTCCGCGAACCGGAACTGCGCGAGGCCCTGCGCGAGAATCTTGAAAGCATCGGCGACCTTGAACGCCTCATCTCGAAGGTGGCCACGCTGCGCATCACCCCGCGCGAGGTGGTGCAGATGCGCCATGCCCTCACGGCCATAGAGCCTATAAAGCAGATGCTTGAGGCCACCGGTTGCGCACCGCTGCGCGCCATCGGGGAACAGCTGAATCCGTGCGTGCTTATGCGCGACCGCATAGCGCGGGAGATTGTGGACGATGCCCCCAACCAGCTCAACCGCGGCAATGTGATAAAATCCGGGGTGGACAGCGAGCTTGACGAGCTGCGCGACATAGCATTCCG